>Ga0213865_10000895_pt1 | contig 19707 bp, 16 predicted proteins | sample PICome_6_FD_160100 | JGI IMG/M metagenome (GOLD analysis project Ga0213865, IMG submission 160100) | Coastal seawater microbial communities near Pivers Island, North Carolina, United States - PICO282 | ecosystem: Environmental > Aquatic > Marine > Coastal | place: USA: North Carolina...
TACAATAGACAAGTCGTATGGATTATCTTCTCCTCTAAATGAATTAGCATAGAATGATGCACCCAATGCTGGACGGTTAACATCCTCAATGCTACCATCCATGTATCCATGAATGACACAGCAAGCAATCGCATTACTACCCGCTAAAGCAGTTACGAGATATCCATTACTGCGGTGTCCTGTTTCACTCAAATCACAAATTGCTAATCCATCGATTATTTTGGTACGGTTGCGAACTATCTCTGCCATGATTTCTCTTTCTTGCTTAAGTCCATCAAGGCGGGATTTGTGCGATTCTAGAATATCTTCCAATTCCATTCCAGATGCGAATTGTTGCATCACTTCCTGCATATGCTCCGGGTCAGACATCGATAGTGACCTTGACAATCGAATTATCGGACCATCTTCCATGAATTCCTGCAGTGAAATACCTCCTGAATCCAATGCGTCAACAATCGGCATTACTTCTTCTAGATGGGACAAGTCTAACTCGTCCTTCATCAAATCAAAAGCAGCCCTTGCTGCTGAGGGCGTATCTCTCCAGTGACAAATTCCGCCAGTACTTTCGAACTCAACTTCTTCTTCATGCGTTGGTCTGTTTGTCAGATGGTGGTCTAAGTATAAGCCACAATCCTTGTGAAATGGTAAATCGCAAATCGCTGTTTGTCTATCGATTAGATGGTCTAAATTGCCTGATCTAAGTAATGCTGGATGTGCAAAATGGACTTCAATTTCTGGCTTACTCGCCTTCAGTACGGCTGCAGCCATTAAACCATCCAAATCAGAATCCGCGACAACTCTCACTATGCCCTCCAGTGGTGACATGACATACGGCGAGAGAGTCCATGTCTTGAAGATGTGGGGTCGAATAAAAGCGATGAGGCTATGAATAGGGGATTGTGCCCTAGAGTCATGGAGACCTCTTGTGGGGTGGTTTTGGTGAACTTCGGTTCAATTCTTCTCTTGCAATACCCACAAGGACATTGGGATTTCCCAAAGGGGCACGTAGAGCATGGTGACGCTGATAGACGCGCCACTGCTGCGAGAGAACTAAAGGAAGAAACTGGAATTTCAGATGCAGTATTCATAGATGATTTCCAATATAGAACTGCGTACAATTTCCGACATAAAGGAAAGAGGATCGAGAAAGAGGTTTTCTGGTATATTGCAGAAACCGAAACAATGTCAGTCGACATAAGTCATGAACACAGAGAGCATCTATGGCTTGAATGGGATAGCGCAATGTCTCAACTAACCCACGATGAAAGCAAAGGAGTCTTGGCCGCAGCAAAAAACCACATGTATTCAATAGGTAGGGTTTAGCAACTAAGCCGGGTTGTTTCTTCTCGTTGATTGAAAGACCATTGTTGAAATCTATCAAGTTACAACAATTTAAATGCAAATTGGCATTATAAAATTTGTGAACAGGGCAGCATTCTTCGCTACAATCTTCGCAGGATTAGTACTTCTTGGTGATGTTGCTGCTCATGGAGGAGAACCAACAGATGGTTTGTCCAATTTGCAAATCACCCTAATCTCATTAGGATTTTCTGCATTGTCGTTCTTTGTAAGTCCTAAATTATGGGAATTGGAATCTAATACTTCAAGAAAAATCATGCTAAGTGCTGTTGTATATACCGGTGCGGTTCACATCATGCTAGGATTGAAAGATGTCGTGTTCATGATCGGTGGAATAGGAATTATTTGTTTAGGATTTGCGCCTTTGGTAGTTGACTTTGCCAAAACAAATGAAAGGTTATTCCAAATTGGGCTATGCCTCAATGCAGCAATTATGCTGATTGGTTACTTTGTTTCAAACCATGATTTGCATTACTTGATGGAAGACTACTTGGGCATAACAACAAAACTTGCTGAAATAACAATACTTACTCTAGTTTACAAACAAAGAAATTGAAACAAAATGCTCTGAGGTGATTATAATGAAAAAACCAATATTCCTAGCGATTATGATGTTATGTACGGCTTTGTCGGGCTGTGTTTCAAACGAGGAAGAGGATTTAGAACCCTTTCCTTCGTTTAACCTACTAGATGAAAAAAACAACATTCATGAACGCAGTATGTATGTTGGGGAACCCTTCGTTGCATATTTCTCCGCAACATGGTGCACACATTGCAAACCAGCATTGGCTGCACTTGATGATACTGTTCCTTCAGGACAAGTCCTAATCTTCAATAAAGACCCGAGTGAAGATGACATGCAAGAGTGGAAAGATAACATGGAGTCGGAGTTAGAGCGGGCCCTAAACCATCCTTTCATTCACGGCCCTGAACTAGCTGAATCGGTAGAAGTGACAGGAATACCAACTATGTTCTTTATCGATAGTGATGGCAACATCATATACACAATGGTAGGAATCAAAAACAAATCAACTGTTGAATTGTACTGGAATGACCTATCGTGATTTTTTGTATTTGCGCATATTTTGTTAGCAGGGTCTAACTGTGGACTATATGCTAGATTGACTTAGTCAATATCTAAGTGCTAACTTGGTTTAGAGGCTTCATGTTCAACCAAATGGCATGGTCGAAGCCACAGACTTGGCATCAAACTCTCTCATCTGAAGACTCTACTATTTTGGAAAGGTCGGTTTCTATCGGATTTTTCGCAGCCTTAACCGCTCTCTGTGCTCAAATTGCATTCACTGTACCGTGGACACCTGTTCCATACACTTTCCAAACCTTCGCTGTACTCGCAACTGGAGTTTACCTGAGAAGAAACGATGCTTTCCTGTCTGGTTGTGTTTACTTGCTTGCTGGAGCAATTGGTGCTCCGGTATTTGCAGAAGGCGGAGATGCCCTCGTTTCGGAAGGGGCTTTAATCGCTAGTGGTGGATACTTACTCGCTTTCCCGCTCGCATCTGCTCTGGTTGCGGAAGGACTTGATCGCTCAAGAACTGCAGGCATCGCTGATTTCAAGGCTCAACTAATTTGCTGGTTCACAGCAATGATCCCCGTGTACTTGATTGGTACACTTTGGCTTGCTGAAGCATATTCAGTAGATTTTGCACAAGCTTTCGAATGGGGTGTTGAACCATTCTTGGTGTGGGATGCTGCCAAAATCGTGGTGATGGCAATCATAACCACAAAGGTTTGGTCTTACAATCAAACAGAGAACTAGTCCGTAGGTCGTGGTGTAAACTCATGAACGATTGGGTCTACCTTTTCTTGGCAATTATGTCTGAGGTAATCGCTACTGCGTCTCTAAAATCAACCGAAGGATTCACTAAACCTATACCATCGATTATAGTCTTAATCGGTTACTGTGCAGCGTTTTACTTTCTTTCACTTACACTAGATACCATTTCCATAGGGGTGGCATATGCAATATGGTCAGGGGTTGGAGTCGCTACAATCACTGTAGTCTCTTATTTCCTCTATGACCAAAAAATAGACATTGCCGGTATCCTCGGTATAGGGTTAATTATCGCAGGGGTAATCGTCTTGAGATTATTCAGCGAGAGTGCCGTCGAAGCTTGATTTTCTAAAATCTGCCTAAATGTTGGCATTTTGGCGACGCGTCATATCTGCTGTACCAGCCTCTCTCTTCCCCTTTGGGGTCCACAGGGTTTCATCTTCACCAAGCCTTGCCGATGTCCACCTTGTAAGCACGAAAATCCAGTCTGACAATCTGTTAACATATTGAAGTGACAAAGGACGCATCTCTTCCTTGATTGCAACCATTGACCTCTCCAATCTTCTTGTCACTGTTCTAGCAAGATGCATAGCAGCGATTGGCCCAGAGCCTGTTGGAAGAATGAAACTCTCCAATGGATTTAATTCTTCAATCCAGGCATCCATCTCTTCACATAATCTGTCAGAATCTTGTTGATCGATAAGTTGCATGTATTCTGGAATCTGGTCAGGCGGGCATGCCAACTCGGCACCTAAGTCGAATAACTCGCTTTGCATTCTACCTAATGCCGATGAACAGACATCCTTCACGCGACGAACTGTGATTCGTGTTCCACCATCAGAATGAGTATCAGGCAAACGATTAGTTTCCATCAATACCATTCCAAGCAGAGCGTTTACTTCATCGCAGGTTCCTACGATTTCTATGCGGGCATTGCTCTTTGAAACGCGGCTACCATCGACAAGCGAAGTTTCACCTTCGTCTCCACCGCCAGTATGCACCTTTGTGATTCGGACCATGCCCCTCCGAGGTCATGCTTCAACAAGAGGTCTGCGGCCGTTAATACCGGTATCTAGCGGATGCCACCACTCAATATCCTCCTCACCTTGAGACCATGAATATAGGACAAGGTATCCGTCGACAACGCCGTGCCATTCCAGATAACCCGGGTCAAATCCTGCGATTCTAGCACCTGTTTCTTCAAGAGCATCGCCTAGGAATTGCCATTCTTTGACGAGGTTACCTAATTGGTCAGCCACTTCAACGACGTGCTCGTGGTGAGGTGGTAATTGTTCTACTAAAACCTCTAACTCTTCTGTGAGGTCGTGTGCCTGGTCTTGTAAGCACTGCATTGCAATAAGCACTTTTTCAGCCATTGGTAACTGCTCTCTTGCTTCTTCTATTGTTACAACCTGACATCCGTCCGGTAAAGCAAGCAATGCCATCTCATCCAATAATTCTGTTATGGACATAGGTTGTCCAGCAAGTGGTGGAGGATTCCATTCGTTCTGCACGAACGGCTAACTCAAACTGAGGCTTATTCAAGCCTGCGGTGAAACATTCTCTTGGGAAGCGATTTCTTGGGCAGGAACGCTGAAGCGATTCACAAATTTTCCACCAAGAACTAAGGTCAAGAATCCCCAGACAAGTAACTCGATCACAATCACAACCCAAGCAAATGGACCTATAGAATTCAGTAATGTGTTAGCATCATAAGGAGCACCGTTGAATGCCATATACAGGCTTTGAGAGAACAAGGAGGCCCCAAACCAAATGAATACTGCGTACCAGCACATGGTCGAGATAGCCCAGTCTTTCCTGTCGTCGTCATTGCCCATGGTATTAGATATGCATGTAACCTATTAAATGAAACCCCGTTTTGATTCAGAGATTGTTTGATTGCAGAAAATATCATTCTTCTTCCGAGTCAGGAGAGATTTTAGATAGCGCATTCTCGATTGCTTCAATCCATTCTATTGCAACGGCGTTTTCTCCACCAGATTCAGCAAGTCTCTTTGCCCAGTGTTCTGATTCCTCTGAATTCTCCATGAATGAATGAATCCGATGTAACGCCAACCAAGCCATTGGATTAAGGTGCTCTTCTTCCAAATCCCATGACTTTTCGAAACACTCCACTGCACCATGAGGGCCCGAAATTTGACCTCTTTCAAGAGCTACAAGACCTGCCTTGGACCAAGCGAGTGGAAGACGTCCAATCAGCAGTCCTCGGAATACCAACCATGTTTGACATCCGCCAATTACAACAATTGTTGCAAATGCCGCATACTCTTCGAATGCTGAAAGAGATTCCCATTGCTCCGCCATCATTGCGGTAGCGGAAACAGAAAATAGCACACCTGCGAAAGGTGCTACGATTACTTCATCTCTAGAGATTAGCATGTTGTGCACTCCCCTGACCAAACCTAAAGATCCGTAGATTAACATCACAAAGAGGTGAACTTGTACATCTGTAGGACGAGGGCCAGTCTCTCCAATCAGTAGTAACAACGCGATTATCAGCAGAGTCACGCCATATCTCATAGAAGGGCCAGGAAAAGGTTGGCGGCCACTCATCAGAATTAGAGTAATCGCAACTGCGAACTCCAATAGAAGAAACCACCAATTCTCCATGTTTACCGGGTGTAGCATACTACTCTTGACCTTTTGTCATGATTTGTGATATGAACTGCCTCTTGAGATTTCATGCGCTCGGTATAATTGCTCAATCAGTAAAACCGCAGCAAGTTCATGGGGGAAAGTCATCTTGGAAAGTGATATAGATTGTTTACCGTGCCCCTTGGGGAATCCATCTGCAGGCCCAATTGCGAGATTCACATCTTCAGTGGAAATTATCCAATTTTCAAAATTCTTCGAAAATTCAACGGATGTCATTTCCTCTCCTCCTTCGTCTAAGACGATGACAGAGGCAGGTAACTTTGCAAGATATTCTCCTACTGAAAGTTTAGAATTGTGAATTTCGATTTTAACTTTTGATCTTATTCTGCTTGAATAATCATCAATTAGGCTACGCATTTTGGCGTTAGAAGGACTCCCGTGTAGATGAACAATCACTCGGCCCATGCTCTTCCCACGCAGGTCGACCCCAAGACTATTGACATTGAACTCTAGGGGCAAGCATGGGTTGGTGGCCGTTCAAGAAGAAGGAGCGGTCTCGGCCTATCCCTGACGTTATTAGGAGAGACACCAGGTCATGGTTGTCCGATTTGCAGGAAATCTGTGAGAGAAATTTCGATGCACCAGAGGAAGCGAGAAGGCAAATTCGACAAATGGCTGGAGAATGGAGTGACGCAAACCGTGAAGGTGTTATGGAAGACTCACTACTCGAAGGCCTGAATATGCGTGCATACAGGCTACTGAACTGCACAGACGACGAATTTTCAAGGTGGTTAGACGACCTTAATTTCTGGAAACCTGGCTGGAGACCAGATGGAGTCAGAGAGACGGATGAATCATGAAGGGGTGGCATCCCAGCAAGATTCATGACGAACGTTGGGCAGTTGCACATGTTGTACACTTGTCCCTTCTGTTGGAAGGTACGAGGTCTTCTGGAACACCTTGACATACCGCACGAAAGAGTGCAAGTCAATCCAATGAAGCAGAAGAAGACCCTACCTAGTGCTCCTGAGTGGACAAAGGTCCCCGTATGGGTTGATTCCAACAGCGGAGTTCATGTTGATTCAACACCGATAATGAAGCAAATCGATGCTGCCCACAATGAAGGAAAATTGTGGGCTACGGATGATGAAGCGAGAAGAGACGAGTGGATGGAATGGGTCGATCTACACATGTCTAGAGCGACTATTCCGATCCTGTATGGAAGTCTTGGTTCTGCACTAAAAACCACAACTCGTGTTTCAAAATTAGAGAAGTTCGGTTTCATTTCCAAGCGATTATACGCATGGATGGGTTTCCCGATTATGTGGGGAATTATCGCAAGGAAGCGAGTAAAGAAAGATGGTAGAACTCCGAAGAAATTGTGGCATGATTTGTTAAGTGAATTCACGAATGAGTTTGGAGGGAAAACGTATTTTGGAGGAGATACTCCTAACCTAGTTGACCTAGCGGCATTTGGTTACGTCCGCTCTATCTCACCATATCCACAATTCTCCCAAATTGAAGACCATGAAGCTGGTATGAACTGGTACAAAGCAGTTGAAGCAACTCTGAAGGTGTGACCATGGAAATTATCGAAGGGCCGTTTGGCCTTCGCTTTGTGAAAATCAAAGCAACTGATATCTATTTGGGCACTAACAAAGGTGCTTGGGTATATGCTAGTGAAAGACCGAGGCACCGTGTAAATTTGCCATCATTCATGATTATGGAATCGCCAATAACAGAATCTCAATATTCCAAGATTCTAGGCGAAGAAAACGATTCTGAAGAGATTAAGGATATGATAACAAACGAAGACGTCAAGAAACTCTCTAAAATAGTTTCAAAGCATTTCGATGAAGAGGTCAGAAGACCTACTCAATCGGAATGGAAAGCCGCTGAAGGATTAATTTCCCTCCCGTGTGGATGGACTGAATTATTGGCTGATGAAGCAACTGGCAATCACAGAGGTGCAAGCCTGGATGGTAGGCCAAGGTTAGGAGAGATGATTGGGCCAATGGCTGGACATAGAGTTTCACAATCTGCACATCCTACCAAGGAGGGAATTTATGCTCAAGTTGCAACGCCAGGAGATAGGCCATTACCAAAAGTTGGCTTCAGATTAGTCGTTTCTCCAAAGAGAGAAGGTGGCGTACCTAGAGTACCAGATAACGCAAACCTGTCATCAAACATCAGAAGTGAATTATTCTGGACTACAATTCTTGGAATCATTCCCAGTTTTACCATCCCAATTTTGAGAGGTTTCTCTTCGTATGCGGTTGATGGTTGGGCTAACTTACTGTTCGGAGGACTCTGTGCTGGGTTTGTAACCGGAGCATTTTGGAGACCGAAAAGGCCAACATGGGCATTGGACGATGATGGAAATGTCATCCAACTCAAAGACTAGACCAGTATGACTCTTGTCTTATTGCATCAAGTGCACAAATCGCTGCCATATTCACAATGTGTCTTACTCCATCCGCTCTTGCTAGAAGTTGAACAGGCTTATCCAAACCGTCAAGAATTGGTCCTGTCATTTCTGCATCTCCTAATTTCTCAAGTAGTTTGTAAGCAATATTTGCAGAGGCCAAATTCGGGCAAATAAGCACATTCGCAGGACCGTCAAATGACATGAATGGATACTCTGATTGAACATCAATGTCTAGAGCAGTATCTGCTTGCATAGGACCGTCAATATTCAGGGTTGGGTCCATCTGTAGAGCCATTTCAATAGCTTCTTCAATTCTCTCAGAGCGCTGGGCTCTACTGCTTCCAAAATTAGAAAATGATAGCATTGCTACCTTCGGGGCAAGTCCAAATCTTCTAGCAACTTTCGCGGTTTGTACTGCAATATCCGCAAGTGCCTTACTGTCAGGGTAAACGTTCACTGTAGCATCTCCAAGGAAAATCAACCTGCCCTTGACCACCATCATGTAACAGCCAATCGCGCAATGACTGTCAGCATCACTACCTATAACTTCCAGACATGGTCGTAAAACATCGGCATAATTTCTGCTAATTCCACCAAGGAAACCGTCTGCATCACCTGATTCTACCATTTGAGCTGCAAAGTATGGTCTGCTTTTGAGCAGCCTTTGAGCGTCGACCATTGTCATTCCTTTTCTACTGCGATTTTCTAGCAGTTTCAAGTCGTAATCCCCAATTCTGCGATCATCATACCGCGGGTTTGTGATTTCACATTCAAATTCGATATTCAAATCTGCCATTTTCTCTTTGATACTCCCTACATTACCCAGCAGAATGGGTTGGCATATGTCTTGTTCAATACATTGTGCTGCAGCCCTAATGACCTTCTCGTGGTCGCCTTCTGGGAATACGATTTTCTTCTTTTTACCCTTAACTTGGTTGAATACTCCTCGCATAACAGAATAAGACATTCCAAGCCTTGCTTCCAATGACTCCTTGTACGCTTGCTTGTTGAAATCCTCTGGCTTAATTGCCGCTACTCCTTCCATAACTGCCGCCTCTGCTACATCTGCGGCTTCCCAAATCAGAACTCTACGGTCAAATGGTTTTGGAATAATATACTCAGGCCCATATTGCATCTCTTCTCCAGAATAAGCATGTGAAATATAATCTGGGACTGGTTCTTTTGCCAGTGCTGCTAACGCCTTGGTTGCAGCCATTTTCATGCCTTGAGTAATGTCTCTAGCACGAACATCTAGGGCCCCACGGAAAATGTACGGGAAACCCAACACGTTGTTGACTTGATTGGGATAATCTGAGCGCCCAGTTGCAATTATTGCATCACTGCGGACCGATGTGACCTCGTGGGGCATAATCTCAGGTGTTGGATTTGCTAGCGCAAAAATGATTGGTTTTGGAGCCATTTTTGCAACCATTTCTCCTGTCACTAATCCGCCTCTAGAAAGGCCAAGTAGAACATCTGCATCAACTAACGCAGCAGCTAAATCTCCTTCGGAACGGTCAACAGCGAATGATGCCTTGAACTCATTTAACTCACCGGATTCTAACCTCTTCTTGGTCATAATTCCATTTGAATCACACATTGTGATGTTGCTTCTGTTTACGCCCAATGCGACGTAGTGGTTTGCACATGCAATAGCAGATGCACCCGCTCCTGCGACAACGACTTTGATACTCGCCAAATCCTTGCCTTGTAGTTCTGCTGCGTTAAGTAATGCAGCGCCGGAAATAATCGCCGTGCCATGCTGGTCATCGTGCATTACAGGTATGTCTGTTGCTTCCGCAATTCTTCTCTCGATTTCGAAGCACTCTGGTGCTTTGATATCTTCCAAATTAATGCCACCAAAAGTTGGGGCGATATTACAAACTGTTTTGATGAATTCTTCCGGATCTTCTGTGTCTACCTGTATGTCGAAAACATCGATATCAGCGAATGTTTTCAAAAGCAAACCCTTGCCTTCCATGACGGGTTTTGAAGCTAAAGCGCCTATGTTACCAAGACCCAATACAGCTGTACCATTTGAGATGACTGCAACTAAGTTTCCCTTCGAAGTATAGCGATATGCATCGTCTGGATTTTCGGCTATTTCAAGACAGGGATATGCCACACCTGGAGAATATGCTAGTGATAGTTCATGAGCGGTGGAATGTGGTTTGGTTGGAACGACTTTGATCTTTCCTCTTGGAGATGCTTCATGATAGTCCAGAGCCTCTTTTTTTATTGTGCGTTCACGCCAATTTTCATCCAAAGTTATCTCTCCAATCATCCTTCGATACGAGAAAGGGTTTGACCTTTGTGTGAGAGAATGTCGCTTGAAGCCTTATTGATGACATAATTCCGTTGACGCGGCTTGGTACAGGCGACGTTTTTGAAAAACATTAGAGCATTCGCTTGATATACCATTAAATCCGGATAGTAAATCATGTCCGAGTCCCACAGGGCCGTAGGCCCTGCTAATTCCAGCGCAAAAGCTGTCAATCTTGTCTTGATCATGATCTTGGCATCTTTGGGTCCAATCTTGTCTTCCCCAACCGTCAGTGCTCATGATGGCCCCAATAACGTAATTTGGCCAATGGGTGGTGATGAAGACACTGGATGGGTCTTACTAAACGCAACAGGTGCAGATTCTGTAAACGGGACACAGGCAAGCACTGACTGGACTCTTGAGTTCGCTCCAGGAGCGATTCTAGGAAATGTTTCCATGGAAATTATGGTCGACGGAACAGAAGGTGTCACCATACAACAGCCTCTGCTATTATCTCCCGATACCGGTCAAGTTCTGTTTGACTGGAGAGGAAATGGTTGGATGGGGCAGAACTTCGGCTTCGATTCTGCAAATCCTCACCAGGGAAGACTTGGGCCAAATGCTGACGTAGGTGCAACTGTGACCATGCCGTCTGGTAGCGAAATTACTGAATTTGTTCTGGAGGCGTTGGCACCAGCGGACCCATTTACGTCTCTTGAGCCTGTGGAATTGTACATCCAAGATTACGAAATTCATCCTGCAGATGGAAGGATGTATGCAGCCATTGGCACATTTGTAATCGTTTTTGACGCACAGTCTTCACCTAACGCAATCGATCTTTTTGAAATCGAAAACCCCGATGATAATTACATCACAGATTTGGTGATGGATGACTCAAATAATCGAATGCTAATCACAACTGCAAAAGGGGTCATGCATTCGATTAACCTAACAGATACAAGTCTTAACCCTGACTTGCCAGCAGAACCATCTGGTGGCGCTTGGAGCCAAGCACACATAGCCACAAACGGTGACTTGTTTGCATTCAGTGAATCTGGTGTGTTTACTCTGAACACCGCCGGAACTGGCTGGACATTAGAACAAGCAAGTTCCACAAGTAACTGGCCTGCTGGCACACCGTGGAAAGTTTTCGAATATGGTGGGGTAGTCTACGTTTCCTTATTGGATGGTGGAATCGGAAGATGGGACGTATCATCGATGTCTCCACAATCTCCTTGGTCAACTGCGAACAATCTTCATTCTGATTTTATCAGTGATTTCGCAGTAGCTGGTAACCAACTTCTCATTTCCTCCTTTGATGCTGGAATCGCTAGACGTGACTTGTCAAACAATTTCTGGCTTGCAACTTGGAATAGCGGTAACTGGCTGTCCTCAGACGAAGTGCCTGGTCTAACTGTCGTCAATAATGAAATTCAGATCCTTACACAAGATACTGTTCACATCTACAACACTAATTCCGGTACGTTCTCATCTTCTATTCCACTCAGCGATTTGGGTCTTATCAACGATGCACGCAACATAGTTCTCTGGCCAAATTCTGGACCTAGAAGTCCTGCTAACGACACTGTCATGGTAACAGATGGTAGTGCGATTCTAGCAATGCTTGAGCCCGGCAATTCACCACTCTACACTGGTGATTTTGTAATTGGAAGTAGCCCAAGTTCGGGTGACATGGAAGACGCTATGCAATTCAACGGAGTGATTTACGTTGGAAGTGAAAACTACCTTGACAGATACTCATTAAGCCAATCGAGATGGCTTTCACCGATTGACATGGGTGATACGGTGTCCGAAATTGTGAATGACGGAACAAATGTCATGGTTGGAACTATGGGTAGTGGAATTCACATCGTCGACTCATTTGGAAACGTCATCGACACTTGGGACTCATCTGATGGATTACAATCTGATGATGTAACTGGTCTCGACGTTGAAGGAGATTGGGTAGTAGCAATCCATCCAGAAGATGGTGCTTCGGTATTCAATACGTCAGTTGCAGGAACTGTTGTTTCACTAAATGAAGCAACAACTGACTTGGATTCTGACAGCCCCACAGGCGTTGCAATCCACAACGGAGTTGCTTACATTGGAACTCAATCCAATGGATTGAACAGATACATAATCGCAAATCAAACATTCCTTGGCGCTTGGGTTTCAACCGGAATAAATGACGTAGACTTTGCGCCGGTTGCAATACTTGGCTCAAACCCGCAAGTACTGCACATGGGATTGCCTGGTTATGGTGTTGCAAGAAAAGACCTTTCAACTGGTGAAATTCTGATTCCGCTAACTGTAAAGCCTAATCGACCAAACGCTGGTTCAACAGAGGTTTTACCTTCTAACCAAGTGTACGCCTTAGAATCTTATTCTGGCAATTCTGCGATGATTATCGGAACTGCAGCCGGTGCCATCAGATGGGATGGTAATACTGCTACTGCGCTTCCTAGAGGGAGCACTTGGAATTTACAGCCATCGCAATTCTTTGACTTTGCAATTGATACCGGAATCGCAGGGGGCTCCATTTATGCTGGAACAAACATAGGAGTCTGCCAGTATTCCGTCGCAACCCTTGGCCTCAATGATTGTGTAAATGCGCAGGATGGAATGCCAAATTGGGGTGTTAGCGCTGTAGGATTTAACGGATCTACGATTTTCGGTGGAACGAGTAACGGAGTTGGATTAATCGATAAAAGCACACTGTCTGTGTACGACACCTGGCAAGCAGGAGAAGAAACTGGCAATGCTTTAGTCGAGGTAATCGATAATATCGCTTACATTGGTCTATTTGGAATCGGAGTTGCTAGGTACGACATACCAAACAATCAATGGTTACCTACCTGGACTGAAAGTAACGTACTAGACGGTGGTAACGGAGAACTGACTGGACTTGTGGCCGATATTAGGCCGGGTCAAATTTGGATAGGGGGAGCAGATGGTTTCCAACTTATCAACGTCACAACAGGTTCTGAGGTATACGACATAGAAAAGACTGGGAGCCTATACATTGGAAGTGGTGACCCCTACGATCTATCAATTTACGGCGATACGCTATATTATCACCAGCAGTTCACCTCGGATAGTGTTTACAGAATAGATATTGTAAATTTCACAACCAAATCAACCCTCGACGCAGGAGCTCAGTTAGATGAAAATGGTGGAGATGTATACGGCATGGAGATTATCGGCGATGTACTCTATGTTTCCGTAGCAAGTGGACAGTGGTGGCAAACCCAAGGTAGTGGTGGAATCGCCCTCTACAATCTAACAACCGATTCTTGGCAGGCAGAATTGCTGCCTAGTGGAGCAGTAAACAGAGTTACATCTCACATTTCATCCAACGGTATCGAATGGATATCATGGGGTGAAGAAAAACTAGAGGCGTTTTATTCCAATGGAACCAAACTTGGTGAATGGGATGACCTAGAATTCCCAATCAGAGAGATTGTTGATTTCGACGGTGAAACACTCTTCGCAACAGAAGACGGTATTGCAAGATTCGATGAATCCTCTGAACAATGGTTATCTGAATGGACTCCAGGTAATGGTTTACCAAATTCCGCAGATGATGTTGTTTACGAATTATGGACTAATGGTACCGACCTTGTAGTTGGTACAGCAAGAAACCAAGGTTGGCAAGGAATCGACGGTGAAATCCTTCACTTGGACTCCACTGGAACCTGGACTACTTGGGATGGAGGCTCCAACGGAATTCCAAATGGATATCCTATTGGAATGGAAATGTGTGGGGGATTATTCCATGTTTCAATGACTTCAAACAACGGAGGTGTCGCTCGATTCGATTTGGATTCTGGCACCGTTGAATCAGCTTTCACAACCTCCACTAGACTTGATGATGGAAACGCAGCTGCAGTTGCATGTGATGATGCAAATGAAATTCTCTACGTCGCTTACCACGACGATGGAGAGCCTATCTCAAGATACGATTACACCAACGATCAATGGTTGACTAGCCTAACCTCATCCTCACATAACATCCCAAGTGACCCGGTTTGGTGGGGTGCGATGACCTATGCTGCTGGCAAACTAGTGATTGGGTACGACATTGGAACCCAAGGTGACAATGTAATTGGTGGTGGACTTGCTATACTCTCTGCAAACGGAGCAACAGTTGGAACTGCCGGAATTAGATCCACTGGTTCACCTGTAACATCGGTTGACTGGCTTGGAACTGAATGGTTGATTGGACAAGCCGGTGGCACATCAGGATACTCTCACGTTGATACAATTGGTCAAGCCGGGCAAAATGCAATTCATGCATTGCCTAACCTAGTTAGCGGCCAAGTAACCTCAATTTCAGGTAACCAGACTCATGTATGGGTCGCATCTGCATCATGGCAGAACACTGGTTCTGGAGTTCTTCAAGGTGTTAAATTGTCTAACGGATCAGTTGAATGGCAAAAAGGTTGGACCATTCCTGCCAACGCAGCAGTTTACGATATCGAACTTGTCGGCACTGACTTGTATCTCGCAAGCAACAACAGAGGACTAAGCCTTTTGGACACAACAAACGGAACTCTACTGCCTCTACCAACAGGAATTCATAATTTCCAAGACGGCCTAAAAGTAGTAGGAGATGACCTATTCATAGGTCTACAAGGCTCTGGTTCTTCAAGTGCTGGAATTCAAATTTTCAATACCACAACTGATACATACACCGCAGGAAGGCTGCTCGCAGGCTTACCATCGAATAACATCAACTCCTTCCTTACGGTAACAGAAACCAATAACCTCGGACAGATCGCCTCTGAGACGATTTACGTTGCAACAAATAACGGGGTTGCAAGATGGAATGCTACAGGTGACAAATGGGAAACTGCATGGACTGCTCTGGATGGCTTGCCAATTTCATTCGTCGAAGACATCATCGAATTTGATGGCCACATCTGGATGGCAACGCCAAACGGATTATCGCAATATGACCCTGTGGGTATTTCAATTACAAATTACGGCAAGGCTGACGGGCTAATGGGAACGTCTGCATGGGGACTAGTTGGGGCAACTACGACTTCTACCGACTCTTCAGGAGTCACAACTACACAGAACAGCCTGTTCATTTCTCATGATGGAAAAGGTACTGACAGACCGGGAATCACACAATTCGATACTGGATCTCAGTCTGTTTCTGAACTGCACCAGTTTGACCAATTGCCGTCCAACACAGTAACTGCGGTTACTGCGGATTTGTACGGAATTCATATCGCTACAGATGTTGGACCTCTAATTCATTGGATTCGCAGCACTGGCGATTTCAATGCAGGAGTCAATATCTTTGGCATGCAAGACTGGCCTGTTTCAAGTATGCGGTCTGATGGAAACTACCTGATTGCTGTAGGTGAAAATGGGGCTACTGTGATTCAAGCCGGTACTAATGGAGGACAAATCATTGGGCGTTATTCGGCGATTGAGTCAACTGGAGGAAGTGTCGTAACCAACTCTTTCGTTACAGTATCTACAACCGACGGGTTGAGAATGTGGAATTTGAATACTGGGGATGAAGTTCCTCCAACTTCAATGCGCAGGGCTGACCCACTATCGGTTGGATTTGAATTGCAATTCCAGGACATTACAGAATTTACACACCCGGGTATGCAAGTCTCAATAGTAGACCCAAGTAATCCTGTTACACTCTCAACTGACGGTACTTCGGGCCCTCACGGTATACCTCTCCAAACATCAGCTCTGACATTCTCATCACCAGTTGATGGTGCTGCAACATGGGCTAAATTGGTTGAGTTGAAGTACAACGCAACGGTTAATCTTTCCAACGATCCAACATTTATCACAAGTTTACAATATGCAGTCGACAATGGTGTTCTTCTCAATGGAACTAGAATTGTAACACTAAGTCTGAACTCTCCATCCAATGGCAGCATGTGGGTGAAATTAACCTATGACTGGTTCAGAACTGAGACACCTGTCCAAGGCCTATCTCTGTGGGATAGACCTGATGATGGTGGTCAAACACTCATGGCAAATTGGACATTGGTACACGATGATGATTTTGCTAGATATGCGGTTTACTTGAATGAAGGTCCATGGGCAATTCAGCCTACAGCTGCTGACCTCCAACCTCGTGCTCCAGATGCAACAGTGAGTCTGCACTCTAGACTACAAACAGAAGTCTCCACAATCAACGGGCAACCACTACAAGACGGCACTGAGTACTGGGCTGTTGTAGTTGTAGAATACAATGATGGAAGGTTTGGAACACCTTCAGCACCTTTCGGTCCAGCAAGCCCTAGCGATGAGGTACCAACTCCACCAAAATGGGCAACAGCGACCTCGGGCTCAACAGTGGTTAGTGCTGATGGTGAAGTGTTCGCTGAGTGGGCAAGATGTGAAGCGCTTGACTTGTCTACTACGAACGTTTACGCATCAACCACTGAAATCACCGATGCTTTAGGGCTTGATGTTCACACTGAATTCATTCCTCAAATTGGTAATGCAAGTGTAATGACCTTAGAGGCAGGTAAGCCACATTGGCTTGCTTTCACATGTGCAGATGAGGCCGGACAAGAAGATCTAGTCAATGCCACAGTAATTGGACCGGTTGTTCCAACCGGAGGAATAGACGATGGAGTTCCTCCTCCAAAACTAGCTGATGTTTGGGCAGAAGACGTTCCTAACGACGATGGAGGTCGTGTGCAGATTGGATGGACAAACTCAGTTGCTGATGACTGTGCCTTCGTAACAGTTTACATGATGCCCGCTCAAGAAGGAGAAAATGTCCCAACTAATGTTGTCGATATGGTAGAAGTTGCAATCGTCCCTGATTGTGAAACCAACATGACAATTATCGATTCAATTGGTGAAGATTCCTTGATCGATGGCCAAGCATACTGGATAGGTGCTGTAGCATTTGACAAGTGGCTAAATGGAGACTTAGGAGACGTCACAGTCCTAGAAGTCACTCCATTTGTGAACAATCTAAACGGCCCTTCAGAGCCTGAAAGAATAAGCGAGTTGAACGCTTATGACCATCCTGATGATGACGGCACTGCGATAGATATCTCATGGGCTCCGTCACAGGTTGATGATTTCGATTACTACGTAATTTGGGTGTCTGAGTATCCACTGGATGACCTAACTGAAACTTGGGAAAGAGCTGGGACTGAACCTGGAATCTGTGGTTGCATAGTGATGGACAAACAATGGATTGATACCGAGAAGAGCCCTATCGAACTGACATTGAATACTGCTCTTTACGGAGGGAATAACCTTGCAACATCTATCCCGCAACAAATAATGCCCGATGTTCCGCTTTACGTTGCAGTTACTGTGCATGACGTGAAAGGAAATGTACATCTTGATAATCTAAACACTGCTACTGCAACACCGATTGATAATCTAGCAGATACTACACCGCCTGACAGATTATCTGGATTGAACCTCTATGACAGAGCAGGGGATGATGGTACTGCAGTAATGCTAGAGTTTGATTTGTCCGGGGATAGCGATGTTGCTTACTATGAGGTATACGCCGCTGCATTTACCTTCACATCTGTAGGCCAGAGTGGTACTGTAAAATCTCCTGTCGCAACTCTCGACAGGTCTCCTACACTACCGTTAACAATCGACATCCTAGTGTTTGACACGTTGGTTGTTCCAAATACGCCAGTTACTGTTGCTGTCGTCCCTGTAGATTGGTCCGGTAATGCATACAGAGACAATCTCGTGACCTCTACAGCTATCGCAATCGACGATGGAATTGAAGACGTTGGAGCTTATCTCCCCGATATTGAAGGAGTGTCCCTCGAATGGGTAGATGATTCAATTCTCGTTTCATGGGAACACACAACAGATCCGAACGTGCGAAGATATGTTGTATACATCTCGGACTCAGAGTTTGAGAATGTTGCAGATGCTACAAACGTCGGTAACGCGAGTGTGTCCAATACTTTCCTAATCACTCCAGAAATCTTCCCGGAGTTATCGAATGACTCTTCGTGGTGGGTTGGAGTTTCTGCTAAGGATGATGTGAATAACAGAAAGGTCATCGAATCATTGAGAATAGGCCCAGTTGATTCAAATGGAGGCTCTGGAGATGGTGATGACGGTAAAGATTCTACAACAGATTTGGGAGAATTACTCACGACTGATAACATGATTATTGCAGGAATGGTTCTAATTTCTCTTCTACTACTGCTTCTAGTGGTCAGAGGAAGAGGAAAGAAGCCTGCAAGAAACAAGGAATGGGAATTGCAAGAGGCTACTTGGGGTATTGAAGCACGCTCTGGTTGGGACGATGTGGGTTCATTCGGTGGACAGTCTCCACCGCCAGTTGCAGCACCACCTTCAATCCAACCAGCTCAGCAAAATGACATTTATGCGGCTGCTCAAAGAATACAGCAGCCAAGTCAACCTGCTATGCCACAGCGTTGGGAACAACAAACCCAACCTGTACAACAACAACAACCGCAAGGTGGAATAGACACTTCCTTCTTGGATGACCTGTTGTGATGCCATGATGGTAGGACCAAAAAGTGCGGTTTTCACAACCGTGAGGGCCAGAGATGGACACCTATTCCATCTGGATTACCACCTTGCTAGGTTGTCACGTCACGCTAAGAAATTAGGGATTGAAATTCCCGATTTCGACATACCAGAAGGTCTAGATGGTTTGGTTCGAATCCAAGTCGATTCAAATGGCGCCCAGTTTTCTACCAAACCCTTCTACCAAGAAATTCACATGGAGGCCGAGGGTGTAACTGCTCCTGCACCTCGATGGACAAGGAAGGTTTCTGGCACAAAACACGGCGATTGGGACGCTTATAGAAAAATAACCACCGATGCATTCAGCAAAGGAGCAGACGTTGCACTGTTAGTTCACGAACACTGCATCGTAGATGGTGATAGAGTCATGCCAATAGTGCTTGACGAAGACGGTGTTGTTTGGATAAGTGGTTCGGAATTTGGCGGTGTTGATTCGGTGACATATGACGTGGTAAAACCACACATTGAGAAATGTGGTTTTGTGATTAGTGAAGGGCGCCTGAATGAAAGGTTAGTCGCCCGTGCAAAGGAGGTTGTACTCCTAGGAACCGGCATGGGCGCAGCTAGACTTACTGTCCTTGATGACGTCGACATTGGGGACGGAAGTTCATTCCTGCAACAAGTTTGCATTGAAGCACTTGGAGAGGATTGGCGATGATTGACAGATTAATCCAATCTGAAGGAGAGGATAGAATCTTTCTCCTATCTGGT
>Ga0213865_10000898_pt1 | contig 19682 bp, 16 predicted proteins | sample PICome_6_FD_160100 | JGI IMG/M metagenome (GOLD analysis project Ga0213865, IMG submission 160100) | Coastal seawater microbial communities near Pivers Island, North Carolina, United States - PICO282 | ecosystem: Environmental > Aquatic > Marine > Coastal | place: USA: North Carolina...
TCGGAAGTGCATGTCTTGAACGCTGCTGGTGAGCGGGTGCGCAAGCTGGAAAGTGCAGGTGGCCGCGCAGTGTGGGACACCATGGATGATGTGGGGCGTCCCGTTCCAGAGGGGGTGTATTTCTTGTTGGCGGGAGAAGCGGCAGGGAAGAGTGGGACCTCATCCAAAATGGTCATCTTGCGGTGATGCAAAATCGAATGGCTTGGGCATTGGCCCTCTGCGGTGTGTTGTCTTTTGGCCCTGTTTCGGCCCAGAACGACGCGCCCTGGTGGCGCCAACTGTTCGGTCCAACAAAAGGCACCGAGCAGCCAGCTCCAGAGATGCAGCCCATCGGGTTTCCAGAAGAATTGGATTCCCCATCCGGGTTGCCAGAGGAGGACCTCTCGGAGGAGACCGCCGAGGATAACATCCCGGATTCTGAGGACGTCATGCTCACAGGGTGGGATGCCTTGGGCATGGGTTCCGTGGCTTGGAACATCCCGTTGTCCATTCAGGAAATGGACACTTTGAAGCAAGATGAAGGGGACATTCGCATCCCCGGATTTAGGGTGCAATTGTTCATGGGGAAATTGGACTCAGCGCGCGCTTTGCGCCAACACTTGACGGAAGAACTGGCGTTGGATCTGGAAATTCATTTGACGCCGTACCCTCCAATTTTTGGTGTTCAGGTCGGAGATTTTCGGACAGCGCTTGCTGCGCATAGGGTGATGCACGGTCTAAAAAGCATGTTTCCCAATGCATTGGTTGTCCCAGCGGCATTAGATCCTGAGCGTGCTTTTCCGGTTTCGAAGGGTTGCACTTGGGCCCCTTGATTGCTTGTTGAACACTTGTATTGAAGAATCTCCCCCCTCAAGCCCTGCGTGGGCGCAGTTTGGGTTCTACATTTGCCGGCGAAAATCAAGCGTAAAACATGTTCGGATTTGAGAGCGCGAAGCAAGTCCTCCCCAGATTGAGGGGGTTGGCTTCCGTCGTAGCGATTGCTACGCTCGCATTGCCCACGGCCCTTCACGCGGGCATTTGGGACGAGGGAAACATTGAGAACGGCCAAGCACTGTTCAATGCCAACTGTGCCTCGTGTCACTTGGTGTCCAATGAGGTCTTGGCCGCCCCTGGTCTTGCGGGCATTGCTGACCGATGGGGTTCCAGCGAGGAGATCCTCGTCCAGTGGATTCAGAATCCCCAAGCTGCAGCGGCCACCGGAGATCCCTACGTGAAGTCTTTGGTTGACCGTTATGTCGGCACCTACGGATGGATGACCGCTCAAGCGGTGAGCGCGGACGATGTCAAGGACATCATGGCCTACGTCCAAAACCCGCCAGACGTTGTCGCCTCGGCAGACACCGGGACGGACTGCCCCACGATTTATGACGCCATCGAAGAAGAGCAAAGCGCCAACGGAACCATTTGGTTCCTCATCCTGCTCACCCTTTTCCTCATCATCGCGCTGAGTGCTGCGACGGTGCGCAAGTCCCTGGAGAAGGCCGCCGATGCTGCCGCAGATTCTGAGGACTTGCCCTACGGTGTGCGCCTCCAGGCCTGGGCTTGGGACAACCGCACTTTTGTGAGCATCCTCGGATTGTTTGTCACCGCATACTTGGTGGTCATTGGCTACCAAGCGCTGATGGGCGTGGGCGTTTACCAAGGATATACCCCAGACCAGCCGGTCAAGTTCATCCACAGCGTGCACGTCTGTGAGAACGAGGTGGATTGCCAATACTGTCACCACAGTGCCTACGAGTCCAAGCATGCGGGCATTCCTTCCACCAACGTCTGTATGAACTGCCACAAGGCGGTGAAGAAGGGCAGCCGCTACGGCGAGGTGGAGATTGGCAAGATCTACGCCGCGATTGGATTTGACCCCGAGTCAGGAACCTACCTCGATGGAGAAGGCAAGAATGGTTACCAGGGTCCTCAAGACGATTTCCAGGGCGAGCCGCTCAAATGGAACAAGGTGCACAACCTGCCTGACCACGTTTTCTTCAGCCACCAGCAGCACGTCGTTGTGGGTGGATTGGAGTGCCAAAACTGCCACGGCGACGTCGGCAAGTACACCGTAGGACGCGTAGCGCCTGTGGAGGAGATCAATGGACTGGTGGATGATTTCCCCGGCTTGATTGAATTGTCCAAGCCCACCCTCACGATGGGCTGGTGCATCGAGTGCCACAACAAGGCGGAAATCAGCTTTGCCTCCTCGGGCTACTACGAGGACATTCACGACAGGTTGAAGGATGACCTGCGCGGAAATGAAGAGCTGCGCCGCTACATGGAAGACGAAAAAACGACGGTAAAGGAACTCGGGGGCTGGGAATGCTCTAAGTGCCATTACTAATTCGACTGTTAAAGCAAATCAGGGATCTGCCCCATGGCTGACAACAAGATTTACTGGTCTGGACTCGAAGAGTTGGACCGTACCCCAGAGTTCGAACGGATCGAATCACAGGAGTTTCCTGCTGAGCGCCCCGTAGACACTTTCCTCGCCGACGACCGCCTCCAAAGGGCGAACACGGGTCGCCGGGACTTCCTCAAGTTCATGGGCTTCAGCGTGACCGCTGCCACCCTTGCCGCTTGTGAGACGCCCGTGGTCAAGTCGATTCCTTACACGAACAAGCCCGAGGAGATCACGCCGGGCGTGGCGAACTACTACGCGTCCACCTATTACGATGGCCACGATTTCGTGAACGTCTTGGTGAAGACCCGTGAGGGACGTCCCATATTCGTGAAGAACAACACCGAGACCGGTTTTGGTCGGGTCAATGCCCGGGTCAATGCCTCCGTGCTCGGTCTCTACGATTCTGCCCGCCTGCAAGCGCCTCACCTCAATGGTGAAGCCACGACATGGGGCGACTTGGATGCTGCGGTGACCAAGGGCCTTTCCGGCAATGGCCGCAAAGTGTTGTTGACCGGCACGGTCATGAGTCCCAGCATGAAGCGCGCAGCCGCTGCGTTGGCAGCTTCTTCCGGAGTGGAGCACATCCAATGTGATGCGGTGAGCTATAGCGCCGCAGTGGAAGCCATGGAGATGGAATTCGGCCGCCGGGTATTCCCTTCATATCAATTGGACCAGGCCGAGACGGTGGTGTCCTTGAACGCGGACTTCCTCGGCACGTGGGGCGACACGGTGTGGTACACCCAGCAGTGGGCCAAGACGCGCCGTCCTGAGAACGGCAGCATGAGCCGCCTGCACGCTTTCGAGAGCGTGATGTCACTCACCGGATCCAATGCGGACACCCGCACCCGTGTCAAGCCGTCTGAGCAAGGGCGCGTAGCAGCGGCTTTGTTGCGCGAATTGACCGGTCAAGGAGCAGCCGTTTCCCTCGACGAGGCGGTCATGGCAGGCGTGAAGGCAGCTGCAGCTGACCTCAAGCGCGCTGGTGCCAAAGGCCTGGTGATTGCGGGTGACAACGACGTTGCGACCCAGCGCATTGCCAGTGCCATCAACCGCAACCTCGGTGCGGTGGGGACGACGGTGAAGGTCAACGCCACCCCGCGTTTGTACCAGGGTGATGACCAGGCCATGGCGCAGTTGGTGTCCGACATGAACGCCGGCCGTGTGTCAGCGTTGATTGTCGATGGGATCAATCCTGCCTACCATGGTGCCGATGCTGAAGGATTCAAAGCGGGCTTGGAGAAAGTCGGCTTTAGTGTGTCTACGGCTTTGTTTGCCGATGAGACGGCCAGCCGCTGCACGGCCATGGCACCGACCCATCATTGGCTGGAGGGCTGGAACGATTTGCAAATCGATGACCCGCGCATCGAGTTGGCGCAGCCCACCATTCAGCCCCTGTACAACACCCGCCACACCACGGAGAGCCTGATGGCATGGGCGGGTCAACCTGTCGACGCCTACACATTCCTGCGTCAAACGCACAATGCGGCATACACGGCGGATGCCATGTACACCGACCAGGATTGGAATAAGGGGGTACACAACGGATTCCTCGCGGTCAACGCTACAGAAGAGGCGGCACCGGTTCACACGGGTGCTGATCTTGGTGGCGCACTGCGCGCGGTAGCGGCACGCAAGGGTGGCAGCTTTGAGCTCGACCTGTACCGCAAGGTGGCGATTGGTGATGGACAGCAGGCGGGCAACCCCATGCTGCAGGAGACACCTGACCCCATCACGAAGACCACTTGGGACAACTACGTGACCATGGCCCGCGTGGACATGGAGGCGATGGGCCTCAACACCTACATCGCCCAGGAAGACCCCGCTTCTGTGGTCAAGGTCACGGTGGACGGCAAGTCCCTTGAACTGCCCGCATTCCCGCAGCCTGGGCAGACACCAGGAACGGTGGGAATCGCCCTCGGCTATGGCCGCGGTGCAGGCAATGAAGCCATCGGCAAGGCGGCTTATCAGGTCGGCGAAGGGGGAGACCACCTCGCGGACGCTGAAGGCAACCTCGTGCCGATTGGAAAGAACGCCTTTGCTGTAGCACCTGTGGTGGACGGCATGCCCACCCGGGCGGCATACGACGTCAGTGTCGAAGCCACGGGTGGTACGTATCCCTTGGCCTGCACCCAGATCCAACACACCTACATGGGGCGGGATTCCGTGGTCAAGGAAACCACGCTGGACAGCTACCTCGCTGAGGCCGATGTCAAGCGGGGCGATGCGACCTGGAACAAGACCATCGGATTGAATGTCCACGACGACATCAATGGTGACGGTGAGATCAACGCCCTCGACAAGAAGGCGGCCGGTGAGTTTGACCTGTGGCATGAGCACGCCGTGGACGGTGTGGGTCACCGTTGGGGCATGGCCATCGACCTCACGAGCTGCATCGGTTGCAGCGCTTGTGTGACGGCTTGTCACATCGAAAACAACGTGCCCGTAGTGGGCAAGGACGAGGTGCGTCGCCACCGCGATATGCACTGGATGCGCATCGACCGTTTCTATGCTTCCGATTGGGACATGGAGCGCGGTGAGGAGGAAGGCCTTGGGGTCATCTCCACGTACGGCAAGATGGAGGAGCCGGGGGCCAACCCTCAGACGGTCCACATGCCGATGATGTGCCAGCACTGCAACCACGCTCCTTGTGAGACGGTGTGTCCAGTGGCGGCCACGACCCACTCCAATGAGGGGGTCAACCAAATGACGTACAACCGTTGTATCGGAACGCGCTACTGCGCCAATAACTGCCCCTTCAAGGTGCGCCGATTCAATTGGTTCCACTACCCTGGATACGACAAGTTCCAGAACTTCAACCCCGCTCAGGATGCCATCCAGCGGATGGTCCTCAACCCTGACGTTGTGGTCCGGAGCCGTGGCGTCATGGAGAAGTGCAGCCTTTGTGTGCAGCGCACGCAGGGTGCCAAGCTGGAGGCCAAGAAGGCAGGCACACCGCTCGAGGACGGCAGCGCCATTACGGCCTGTGCCGAGGCGTGCCCCACCAATGCCATCACGTTTGGCGACCTCAACGACAACAGCAGCGAGGTGCGCGCGACTTACGACAACAACCGGACTTACCACGCCTTGGAGGAGGTGGGCATTCAGCCCAACGTCGCCTACTTGACGAAGGTCCGTAACACCCCTAAGGCCTGATCACATGCAGCAGGAAGCCGCCATTCGGGAACCCCTGATCCTGGGGAACAAGAGCTACAAGGACATCACCGATGATGTCGTTGGACCCATTGAGGGCAAAGCGCCCCTGGGATGGAAAATCATGATCACCATCACCAGCATCATCGCCTTTTATGGCGTGGGCTGCATCCTCTACCTGATTGGTACGGGTATCGGTGTATGGGGTCTCAATAAGACGGTCGGTTGGGCCTGGGACATCACCAACTTCGTGTGGTGGGTCGGAATCGGTCACGCCGGCACTTTGATTTCTGCCGTACTGCTGCTCTTCCGCCAGAAGTGGAGGATGGCGATCAACCGCTCTGCAGAGGCCATGACCATTTTTGCGGTCATCATGGCGGCGGTGTTCCCCGGCATCCACATGGGACGCATCTGGGTGAGCTACTGGGTGTTGCCATTGCCCAACCAGTTCGGTTCGCTGTGGGTGAACTTCAACTCGCCCCTTTTGTGGGACGTGTTTGCCATTTCGACCTATTTCTCGGTGTCTTTGGTGTTCTGGTACATCGGTTTGATTCCCGACTTCGCGACCATCCGCGACCGGATGACCAAGCCGCTGCAGAAGAAGATTTACGGTGTGCTCAGCTTCGGCTGGAGCGGACGGGCCAAGCACTGGACCCGTTTTGAAGAAGTGAGCTTGGTGCTTGCGGGCATTGCCACACCGTTGGTATTCTCTGTGCACTCCATCGTATCCATGGACTTCGCCACCTCGGTGATTCCCGGTTGGCACACCACCATCTTCCCGCCATACTTCGTGAGTGGAGCGGTCTTCTCAGGGTTCGCCATGGTGCAGACCCTCTTGCTCATCATGCGCAAGACGATGAACCTGGAGAACTACATCCACACCAAGCACGTGGAGTACATGAACATCGTCATCATCGTGACCGGATCCATCGTGGGTGTGGCTTACTTGACGGAGCTGTTCATCTCCTGGTACAGCGGTGTGGAGTATGAGAGCTATGCCTTCATCAACCGATTCAGTGGTCCATACAGCATGAGCTACTGGATCATGATGACCTGCAATGTGATTTCACCACAGCTGTTCTGGTTCAAGAAAATCCGCCGCAGCCTGGTGGCCACTTTTGCCCTGTCCATTGTCGTCAACATCGGCATGTGGTTCGAGCGCTACGTGATCATCGTGACCTCGCTGCACCGGGACTTTGACCCCTCATCATGGGGCGAGTTTCACGCGACCAACATCGACGTGGGCATCTTCATCGGTACCCTCGGCATCTTCTTCACCTTGTTCTTGCTGTTTGCCCGGTTCTTCCCGGTGTTGGCCTTGAACGAATTGAAGACCATCCTGAAGTCAAGCGGAGAGGAGCACAAGCGCATCCAATCCAACGGCAAGTCCAACCACTAAGACGACAACATGGAATCCAAGAAGGTCCTCCACGTCATGTACGACGACGACGGCAAGCTGCTGGAAGCGGCCAAGCAACTCGTCGCCAAGGGCATCCGGGTCAAGGATGTCTACAGTCCTTTCCCGGTGCACGGCATCGATCCCATTATCGGGGTCAAGCGCACACGCCTCGCCATCGCTTCTTTCATGTACGCCACTACAGGAACCTGCCTCGCGCTGTTCGGCATGTGGTACTTCATGATCCAGGACTGGCCCATGAACATCGGTGGTAAGCCGAGCTTCAGCTTGATCGAAAATTTGCCCGCCTTTGTGCCGGTGACCTTTGAGTTCAGCGTGTTGTGCGGTGCGCACGGCATGGCGCTGACTTATCTCCTGCGCAACGGCACGTTGCCCGGCATGCCGGCGTCCAACCCGGACCCGCGCACGACGGATGACAAGTTTGTGATGGAGATCCTCACCGAGGAGAACGAAATGGATGCAGCGGCTTTGGAAGCGGCTGTCAATGAAACTGAACTGCTGGAGCTCAGCATCAAGGAGTACACCGCATGAAGACCGCACAACATACCCTGTTGGCCACCTTCGCCGCCGTCTGGTTGACGGCCTGTGTGACCGACCCGAACAGTCCCGGATTGGAGTACATGCCCGACATGTACCGCAGCCCTGCCGTGGAGGCTTACGTGGACTATGGTCAGGAGCCCTATGAGGTGGGCGAGGAAGTGGCCCGCGCGCAACGCAACACGCCATCGAGCCGCAAGCCGGTGCCCGGTACGATTCCCTTCCGTGGAGAAGACCAGCTGGCTTTTGCCTTGCCTTATGCCTTTGCGCAGACGCCTGAGGATTATGAGCGTGCTGGCTTGGAATTGACCAGTCCATTGCTGACGAATCAGGCCAACATCGAAGCCGGTCAGCTTGTCTACGAAGCCATGTGCACCCAATGCCATGGCGTAGAAGGGAAGGGAGACGGTGCATTGAGCCGCAATGGCCACATCGCAGGCATCCCCAGCTATGTGGACAAGCTCAAGGATTTGCCGGAGGGCAAGATGTACCACACCCTGACCTGGGGCAAGGGCCTGATGGGCTCTCACGCCAGTCAGTTGAGCCAGCGCCAGCGCTGGGAGGTGATCGAGTACATCAAGGTGCTCCAACAGGGTGGTGAAATGCCGGAATTCGATGAGAATGGCATGCCGGTCGCTCCAACAGAGACCCCCGAGAATGAGGACGAACCTGTCGCTGCTCCTGCCGCTCCTGCGGGCATGGGCATGGCGGACAACGCAGCATACTGAGCATCATGGATACGATGAACTTCCGTTTTGAGGGCCGCGCCAAAACCCTGACCTACATCTTGATGGGGGTCGGATTGGTGGCCTTGGTTTCCGGTTTCCTCACCGATGACAGCCATGGGCACCAGCGTTTCTGGGCCAACATGTTGGTCAACGGCTTCTTCTTTTTCTCGCTCGCCTTGGGCGCGCTGTTTTTCTACGCCTTGCAATACGCCACTGAAAGTGGTTGGAGTGCGGTGTTGAAGCGCCTGTTTGAGGCGATTTACGGCTTCTTGCCCTACGGTGCAGCGATGATCTTGTTGGTGCTGTTGGCGGGGCAATTCCACTTGCACCACCTGTACCACTGGATGGACCACACGCTCTATTACGAGTATCTCCTCCCGGATGGCAGCTACAGCCATGATATGGTGGAAGGCGCAGTGGCCAACCCCAATTTCGACCACATCATCGCCAACAAGAGTGCCTACCTCAATGGGAGCTTCTTTTGGGTACGGACGTTGGTGTACATCGCGACCTTCTTGATTTTCGCCCGTTTGTTCCGCAAGTGGAGCTTGGCGGAGGATGAAATCGGAGGCACGGACTTGCACTTCAAGATGTACCGCCGTGGCGCCTTGTTCCTGGTGTTCTTCGCTGTGTTCAGCTCTACCCTTTCATGGGACTGGATCATGTCCATTGATACGCACTGGTTCTCTACCCTCTTTGGATGGTACATCTTCAGCGGGATGTGGGTGAGCATGTTGATTTTCGCGACGGTCACGTTGACCTGGTTGCGGGGCAAGGGATACTTCCCTGAGGTCAATGAGAGCCACATGCATGACATGGCCAAGTGGGTCTTCGCCATTTCCATGTTGTGGAGCTATCTCTGGTTCTCCCAGTTCATGCTCATTTGGTACTCCAACATTCCAGAGGAGGTGACCTACTACATCGCACGGATGTTCACCAACTACAAGGTGCCGTTCATCGGCATGTTCTTCGTGAACTTCGCCATCCCATTCTACGTGTTGGTGGCCCGGGATGCCAAGCGGAACCCGAAATTCTTGATTCCCGTCTCGTTTCTCATTTTTTGTGGACACTATACGGACGTGTATTTGCTCGTCGTACCCGGAACGCTGCACGACCACGCGCATTTCGGTTTCTTTGAATGGGGAAGTTTCCTCGGGTTCCTTGGGTTGTTCATTCACGTCACGTTGCGGAGGCTCGCTTCCGCTCCGTTGATCGCGGTGAACCATCCCTACCTCGAAGAATCGAAAGCCCTTCACTATTGACCCATCACTGAGGCATCATGCAGCTGCTTATCCTCCTCGTTGTTATCGTCGGAATCGTTGCCATTGGGCAACTGGCGAAAGTCTACGAACTGTCCTCACGTCTTTCAGGGCGTCGTGAAGAGGACATCACTCACGCGGACACCCGTTTGAATGCCAATCTGTGGTTGGTGTTCATGGTGGTCTTCTTCGCTTCGGTCATCTATCTGTACATCGCCTACGGGGATTATGCCCCACCGGCAGCCTCCGAACACGGGGTTGAGTTGGATTGGCTGATGAGCTTCAACATCTGGATCATCACCGCGGTGTTCTTCCTGGTGAACTTCCTGCTTTTCGGTTTTGCCTGGAAATACGCCTATGACAAGAACAGAAGGGCCACCTTCTTTCCGCATGACAACCGTTTGGAGTTGATTTGGACGGTGATTCCCTCCATTGTTTTGGCGGTGATCATCATCTATGGCTTGCAAACGTGGAATGTCATGACGGGCGCGGCTTCCGCTGAAGCGCTGAGGGTAGAGCTCTACTCCAAGCAATTCGATTGGACTGCGCGCTATCCTGGCAACGACGGTGAATTTGGTCAGTCCAACTACAACTTGATCACGCCGTTGAATCCCTTGGGCATCATCACCTCTGAAGGGGTGGAGGATGCCATGGCCGACATCGAGAAGCAGATCAGCAAGCTTGAGGGGGACCTCGCGATGGAGAAGGGCCTGTTGTTGGCAGAGCGGAGCCGGCTTGAGGCAAGCATGGCTTCCGACGACCACGGCCATGACGGCCATGATCACGCGGACCACGGTCATGACGACCACGGCGACCATGATCACGCTGACCATGGCCATGAAGACCACGGTCACGCTGACCACGGAGACGGTGGGCATGACTGGAACGCCGCCGCTCTTGCCCGTATTGAGGAGATTGACCACGTCCTTGAGCACAATGCAGATCAGTTGCTCATCTTGACGGATGCGCAAATCGAAGCCAAGCAGGACAAGCTCAAGCGCCTCATGCGCCACCGTCAGCGCATTTCAGAACTGAAGAGCTACACCTTTGAGGATGGCCTGAACAGTTTTGACTCCGGCCGCGACGACCAGGTGGTCAAGGGCGAGTTCCACTTGCCTGTGGGAGAGGAGGTAGAATTTGTTTTCCGCAGCCGCGATGTCATCCACTCCGCTTTCATGCCGCATTTCCGTGCGCAGATGAACACGGTGCCAGGGGTGCCGACCCGCTTCAAGATGACGCCGACCATCACAACGGACAGCATGCGCACCATCTTGGACGACCCTGACTTCAACTATGTGCTCCTCTGCAACAAGGTGTGTGGTGCGGCCCACTTCAACATGAAGATGGACGTCATCATCGAGTCCCGTGAGGAGTATGATGCTTGGCTTGAGCAGCAGGATGCCTTCCTCGTGGACGAGGCGGTGCCTTCCGCGCCAGAAAACGAACCCGCGCCTTCCGCCGATGTTGACATCGAGAGCGGCGAGATGGCGATGATCCACTGAACCCGTCAAATAAGAAATTATGGGAGCACACGCACACCACAAGGAGAGCTTCATCTCCAAGTACGTTTTCAGTCAGGATCACAAGATGATCTCGAAGCAGTTCCTCATTACGGCTGTCTTCATGGGCGTCATCGCTGTGGCCCTCTCCATCTTCTTTCGTTTGCAGTTGGGATGGCCTGGCCAGCCCTTCAGTGTCTTGGAGACCTTCTTGGGCAAATGGGCCCCGGGCGGAGTTTTGGACCGTAATGCTTATTTGGCACTGGTGACCATTCACGGTACCATCATGGTCTTCTTCGTGTTGACGGGTGGTTTGAGTGGCACTTTCTCCAACCTGTTGATTCCCCTTCAGATTGGTGCCCGCGACATGGCTTCAGGTTTCCTGAACATGCTGAGCTATTGGTTCTTTTTGGTGTCCAGCCTGATCATGATCTTCTCTCTGTTCGTAGAAGGGGGAGCGGCTTCGGGCGGTTGGACGGTATATCCTCCGCTCAGTGCATTGCCGCAGGCCATGCCGGGATCGGGTACGGGCATGACGCTGTGGTTGATTTCCATGGTGCTGTTCGTGGTCAGTTCGTTGCTCGGAGGTCTGAACTACATCGTGACCGTGATCAACTTGCGGACCAAAGGCATGAAGATGCTGCGCCTCCCATTGACCATCTGGGCATTCTTGACCACGGCCATTCTCGGCGTGTTGAGCTTCCCGGTCTTGGTGTCTGCGGTGGTGTTGTTGCTCATGGACCGTTCCATGGGCACGGCCTTCTACCTCAGCGACATCTTCATTGGAGGTGAAGCTTTGGACGTGACGGGTGGGTCTCCCATCCTCTACCAGCACCTGTTCTGGTTCTTGGGCCACCCTGAGGTATACATCGTGTTGTTGCCTGCTTTGGGCATCAGCTCAGAGGTCATCGCCACCAATGCGCGCAAGCCCATCTTCGGATACCGGGCGATGATCGGTTCCATCCTCGCGATTGGCTTCTTGAGCTTCATCGTGTGGGGCCACCACATGTTCGTGACCGGCATGAATCCCTTCATTGGTTCTGTCTTCGTCTTCACTACGCTGTTGATTGCCATTCCTTCTGCTGTGAAGGCGTTTAACTACATCACGACCCTGTGGCAGGGCAACCTCCGGTTTACGCCAGCGATGTTGTTCTCCATCGGATTGGTGAGCACGTTTGTCACAGGAGGTGTGACGGGCATCATCTTGGCGGACTCTGCCTTGGACGTCTCCGTTCACGATACCTACTTCGTGGTGGCTCACTTCCACATCGTGATGGGCATGTCGGCCATCTTCGGAATGCTGGCGGGCGTCTATCACTGGTTCCCCAAGATGTTCGGACGCATGATGAACATGAAGCTCGGCTTTGCCCACTTCTGGCTCACCCTTGTGTGCGGTTACGGCGTGTTCTTCCCGATGCACTTCGTGGGTATGGCGGGTGCTCCTCGTCGTTACTACGAGTACAGTGCGTTTGAATTCCTCAACACGACAGCGGATTTGAACCCTGTGATTTCGGTGTTTGCGATTGTGGGTGCAGCCTCCCAGTTGTTGTTCCTGTTCAACTTCTTCTACAGCATTTTCCGCGGTCAAAGCGCCACGGAGAACCCTTGGGCATCCAACACCTTGGAGTGGACCACGCCAGTGGAGCACGTCCACGGTAACTGGCCTGGCGCCCTCCCAGAGGTGCACCGTTGGGCTTACGATTACAGCAATCCTGCTTTTGAGGACGACTTCGTTCCGCAGACCGTCCCGCTTGGTGACGGCGAGGAAGCGCACTGATTGAGGCTGTCCTTCGAGCAAAACGGGCCTTTCCCACCGGGGAGGGCCCGTTTTGTGTACAAGGGGATGCCTGAGGGGCGAGGGGATTTCACAGGGACAACCGAACTTGCTGGTATGGAGGACTTCGATTTACGGGGTGCGGCAGAAGGCCACAGTGACGGAGAGGTAGAGCGCGTGCTCCGGCCGTCGGGCTTCAAGGAGTTCGCGGGACAGCGAGAGGCCCTTGACAACCTGGAGGTGTTCGTCCAGGCCGCTTCGAGGCGGGGCGAGTCCATGGACCACGTGCTCTTTCATGGTCCTCCGGGACTGGGCAAGACGACCTTGGCCAACATCGTGGCGGCTGAACTCGGGGTGTCCATCAAGACCACCAGTGGCCCTGTTTTGGACAAGCCGGGCGATCTGGCCGGCTTGTTGACGGGACTGGAGCCACGGGATGTGCTGTTCATTGATGAGATCCACCGGTTGAGCCCCATTGTGGAGGAGTACCTCTACAGTGCCATGGAGGATTACCGGATTGACTTGGTCATCGATACGGGCCCCAACGCGCGGACCGTTCAGATCGACCTTCATCCATTCACGTTGGTGGGAGCCACTACCCGCAGTGGACTGCTGACGGCCCCATTGCGGGCGCGCTTTGGCATCAACTTGAGGTTGCATTACTACGATGCAGAAACGCTGACAGGGATCGTTCAGCGCAGCGCAGGTCTGTTGGGCATTCCGATTGACCACGAAGCGGCGTTTGAGATTGCCGGCCGGAGCCGGGGCACCCCTCGGATTGCCAACGCATTGCTGCGGCGCGTGCGGGATTTTGCCGAGATCAAGGGGGATGGCACCATCGAGCCGGGCATCACCCGGTATGCACTGGATGCCCTGAACGTGGACCGCAAGGGCCTCGACGAGATGGACAACCGCATTTTGGGGACGCTCATCGACAAATTCAAAGGGGGTCCGGTGGGCATCACGACCATTGCCACGGCGGTGGGGGAAAACGGGGGCACCCTCGAAGAGGTCTATGAGCCCTTTTTGATCCAGCAGGGGTTCTTGATCCGGACCCCGCGTGGCCGTCAGGCAACCGAAGCGGCTTACCGTCACCTCGGCAGGGTGCCCAGTGCAGGCGGCGGTTTGTTTGATGCGGACTGAACAGCATGGGGCGGACGCGGCACATCGGGGAGGAGCGCGCGGATCAGATTCGACTGTGGGCGGCTGAATTGGGCTTCACTGCGGTCGGCTTCTCCAAGGCCGAGCGTCTTGAAACGGAAGAACAGCGGCTTGAACAGTGGCTCTCGGAGGGCCGGCACGGGGAGATGGGCTACCTCGAGCGCAACTTCGACAAGCGCTTGGACCCCACACTGCTGGTGCCCGGCACCAAGACGGTCATCAGCCTGTTGTACAACCATTTCACCGAGCAACGTCAGGAGGACCCCGAAGCGCCGCGCATTTCGTCGTACGCCTTTGGCGAGGATTACCACTACGTGGTGAAGTGGAAGCTCAAGGAGTTGCTCAAATGGATGCGCCGAGATTGGGGCAACATTGAAGGCCGGGCTTTTGTGGATTCTGCGCCGATCATGGAGCGCGCTTGGGCGGCCCGATCGGGTTTGGGTTGGATTGGCAAGCACGGTTTGATGCTCAACAAGGAGGGGGGCAGCCACTTTTTTCTTGGAGAACTTCTCGTGGACCTGGATTTGCCTGCGGATGGCGCTGTCACTGACCACTGCGGGACCTGCACCCGTTGCATCGACGCATGCCCGACGGGGGCCATCATCCGCCCGCAGGTGTTGGACGGGAGCAAGTGCATCAGCTACTTCACCATCGAATTGCGGGACGCATTGCCGGAGCCGATGGCGGGCCGGTTTGAGAACTGGATGTTCGGGTGTGATATCTGCCAGGAGGTGTGCCCTTGGAACCGGCATGCCACCCCCCACAACGAGCCGGCGTTTGCACCAAAGCCTGAGCTGCTGCGCATGACGCGCAAGGATTGGGTGGACCTACAGGAAGAAACTTTTGATACGCTGTTCAAGAAGAGTCCAGTTCAGCGCACGGGCTATGCCGGCCTCAAACGCAACATCGCGTTTCTTGATGCCCGCCGTGAAAATGAGGGGTAATCAGTCCCGGCTGGCGACCCGCGCTTTGGTGGGTTGACGCAAAGTCCGGCGCTCAGGTCGGGTTCCCGCCCGGCTGGCTTTTTGCTCTTCCTCGGACAGGCCCATGAATGTCTGGCATTCGTTGCCACAGGTGTCGTTGAGCGCTTCAGCGCAGGTCGGACACTGGACCATCAGCACGTTGCAGGCCGCGTTTGCACAGTTGGTGATGGTGTCGCAGGCCGTGCCGCAATGGTGGCATTCTGCGACGACGTCGTCAGAAATGCGTTCGGCCATGCGTTCGTCAAAGACGAAGTTGACCCCGCGGAACCGGTTCTCCAGACCGCTCTGCTTGACCTGTCGGGCGTATTCGATGATGCCGCCTTCCAATTGGTGCACGTTGGGAAACCCTTTGTGCTTGAGGTAAGCGCTGGCTTTTTCGCACCGAATGCCGCCCGTGCAATAGAGCACGATGTTCTCGTCTTTCTTGTCCTGAAGCAGGGACTCCACTTCTTGGATTTCGTCGCGAAAGGTTTCCGCGGCGGGCAAGACTGCACCTTTGAAATGGCCGACTTCGCTCTCGTAGTGGTTGCGCATGTCGACCACGATGGTGTCCGACTGGCTGGCCAAAGCGTTGAATTCCTCGGCGTTGACGTGCTTTCCGCAATCGGTCACATCGAAACCGTCGTCGTTGAGGCCGTCTGCCACAATCTTGTCCCTGACTTTGATGATCAACTTGAGGAAGCTCTTGTCGTCTCCTTCGATGGCGATGTTCAATCGTGTTCCACGCAGCCAATCGATGTCTTCGAGGCTGCGCTTGAAGTCGGACATGGCTTCCGTGGGCAGGCTCAGCTGGGCATTGATGCCCTCGCCACTGACGTAGATGCGGCCGAGCACACCGATGGCACTCCACACTGAGAAGAGGTGGTCCCTAAGAAAGGCTGGATTGGCAACCTGTGCGTAGCGGTAAAGGCTCAATGTGGTCCTCGGACGACCGTCTTGCTCAAGCTGTTTGAGCAGGGTCTCCTTGTCCCATTTGTTATGGAGGTTGTGCTTGGACACGAACGCAAAAATAAACCTAACGGCGCCGTAGGAATCGACCGCAATACGATTTCGGGGTCTTGAAGCGTTTGTGTCGCGCAGGGATACCGGATATATTGCTTGCACCTTACGATTCACAAACGTGATTTACCGCCTATGAAAATGTTGGAATACTGCCAGCGCATCCTTTCCAAGGTCAGCTTCGATCGTCATCTGTTCGCCAAGGAATTGGCCAAAAGCATCAAGAGATTGGAGCTGTCGGATGTGCAGCGCTTGCGGCTGTGGTGCCACGAGCAGTTTGGCCAGCGTTATGAAGACATCATCCATTCGTCCTTTTCGGCGCGATTGGCTGTCTGAGACGCATTCATTGAAGTTTCACCCTGCCCGGTTGGTCTCCCAACCGGGCTTTTTTATGGGCCAAACTGAGGTTCAGAGGGGGTGTTCCTCGGCGCCTTCCAGGATGTAGTTCATCTGGTAGACGTCATCGGCATTGAGCCGGAGGTTGCCGTGAAAGGTGAGCCTTTCGTCGGTCTGGTACGTGCGGTGGTCGCTGTCGGCGAACCGGAGGTCCACCACGCTTTCCGGTCCCGCCCCACCGCAGAAGAAGCAGTTCGCGAAGGGGTAGCGCGAGAGGACGTAGAAATCCTCGTCGAGGTCAACAGGGATGACGTACCCCGTGATGTAGACGTCTTCACTTTCCGCAGCCAACACCTCTGGGCCAAATACAGGCTTCCAATAGTAGCTGTCCAGTTCTTCGAGGTACACATCCTTGAAGTCGACATCCGCGAGTTCTGCCCAGGTCAATTCTCGGTAATTGGCGGGGGGCTGTGGTGTGATCACCGGTGTCTCGGAAGGCGCAGGAGCTGCGGCACGTGCTGTAGCAAGCATGACCATGTCCGGAGCGTCCGCATCGGGGTGGCAATATGAGCTGAGGTCCATCGCGGCAATGGCGATGAAAGCCATTGCGGTGTACAGAAAGCGTTGGAGGTTGCGCTGCATGACGTGAAATTAAGAAGACCTGGGCGCTGTTTTCAACGTCCTTGACCCAACGTATTTGAAATGTCAATGCGCAATGCTGAACGGGCGGGGATGCCCGCGGCGACAGCCCCCACCAACAGTGCTGCTGCTGCGAGGACAAATTCACCTGGCACGGGCACCAACTGGGTCACCTCATAGTGGAAGCGGTCTTCGAGCACTTGGCCAAGGGCCATCACCCCAAGGCGGCTGAGGAGCAGTCCCGCGGCGATGCCAGCAACGGTCATCCAGAGCCCTTCAAACAACACCAAGGCGAAGAGCCGGCGTGGCGGAGCGCCCATGGTCCTGAGCAGGGCGAGCTCATAGCGCCGGTCGCGCAGCGAAGCAAAAAGGGCGATGAAGACGCTGATGAAGGACAGCCCCATGATGAGCAGGGCCACGGCACGCAGGGTTTGTAAGCCGATGCCGAACTGCTGGGTGAGGCGGTTCATTTCGATGGCAGGCAGGGCCACCTGCATGGGGGTGTCGCGCAACAGGTTGGGCAGGGTCAGGATCGCCAAGGGGTTCTTCTTCTTGAGCAACACCGCTGTGATTTCTTCGTCGGCGTCTTCCACATCTTCGTGCACGCCCCAAACAGAAGCAATCGGCGTGAGGATGAGCTGGTCGATGACGGCACCGGTGCGGTCAAAAGTGCCCACGACGGTGTAGGCCTTGTCGCGGTGCACATCGGTTCCGTCGGTCAAACCGTGGGCACTGTAGAAGGTGTCCCCGATGTTGAGGCCTGTGGCGGCCGCGACTTCTTGGCCGATGACCACTTCGAACGCCGCTTCGAACATCTTTCCTTCGGCGATTTCCGCATTGTAGTGGGCGGGATAGGAGGGTTCGGTGCCCACGATGCGGAAGAGCTCGTAATTGTCGCCGTATGCCAGTGGGATCGCTTCTTCGATGTACGGGTGGCGCATGATTTTGCGCGCGTCGGCGAGTGCGATGTTTCCGGTGGGCACATCGACGTGGTAGACGTTGGCGAGGATGAGCTGCAGGGGGCTGCCCTTGGCGCCGAGGACGAGGTCGATGTCCTTGATGTTGCGGTCCAGGTCTTCGGTCAGGCTGCGTTGCATCAGCAGCATGAGGCTGATGATGCCCACGCCAAAGGCGAGCAAAAGGACGCTGAGTCCGGTTTCAAGGGGGCGGTGCAGGACGTTGCGTCGCGCGAGTCGGGCGGCCTTCATGAGGTAGGATTCAATTCGACGTGCTGGGACATGCGGTCTTTGAGGCGTTGGTCGTGGGTGACCACGAGCAGCGCAGCGCCCGTGCGCTTGGCTTGGTTTCTCAGCAGGGTGAGGACGGCATCTGTATTGGCGTCGTCCAATGCGCTCGTCGGCTCATCTGCAAGGATGAGGCCGGGCCCGTGAACGACCGCGCGGGCGATGGAAACGCGCTGCTGCTCGCCCACAGAGAGGGCGTCTACCCGTGCATTGAGCTTGTGGCCGAGGCCGAGCTCTTGGAGCAGCCCTTCGATGACCGCAGCATCAGGGGAACACCCGGCCAGTGACCGGGCCAGGGCCAGGTTTTCGCCCACGGTGAGGCTGCGCACAAAGTGGGCGGTCTGAAACACGATGCCCATGTGCTTTCCACGGGTTTGGTCGCGTTGGGCGGTGTTCAAGGCGCTGAAAGGTGCTCCGGCCAAGGTGACGCTGCCGGCTGTGGGGGTCCGCATACCCGCCACAAGGTGGAGCAGGGTGGTCTTGCCCGTGCCGGATGCACCGAGCAACAGGAGTTCATCCCCCTTGTCCATGTGGAGGTCCGGGAACGCCAATGCTGTATCTGCACCGGCGTATTGGTATCGAAGCCCTTGAGTCTTCAGCATGGGTGAAAGTTACGATGGCGCAACGCCCATCTTTGCACCATGACGTTTACCCAACGCTTGTGGCGCTTCATGATCGGGATTGCGATCGGCACCATGCTGGCCTTCTTCTTCTTTGGCAGCCGTTCCTGCAACCAATGGATGCCCAACCCTCAGGTGCGGCAGTTCCTTGGAGATGCCGGTTTGATGGGCGATGAGCGCACGCGCTGCCTGATGCAGTGTGATGCCGTGACCATGGCCGACTTGAGGGCCTTGCTGGAAAATGGGGACATCCGCTACAGCGAAAGCGACGTCCGCAATGAAGAAGGCACGGGCAAGTACTACCGCATTGCCGGAGAAGAACGCGCGGCGCAATTCGTGGTGACCGACTCTACTACTGTGGTGCGCGCATTGGAGCTTCCCGCCGTTCCGGACGGGTGCAACTGTCCTTGAGGAGCCGCTTAGGCTGACTTTCGGCGTTTGAGTTCCTTGCGGATGAGCTCCAGTTCCCGGGATGTCTGTCCGCCCACTGAGGTGTTCTCCTCGGCGCGCCGGATGAGGTAGGGAATGGCTTCGCGCAAAGGTCCGTAGGGCACATATTTGGCCGTGCGGAAACCACTGGCGGCCAGGTTGAAACTCAGGTTGTCGCTCATGCCGAGTAGCTGGGCAAAGGCGACGCGGCCATCACCAGCGGAAAGCCCTTTGCCGCGCATCTTTTCTGCGAGGCGCAGCGTGCTGTCTTCGTTGTGAGACCCGCAGACGATGTTCAGATGGTCGATGTGGTCCAATGCATGGTCCAACGCGGCGTCGAAGTCCCGGTCGGTGGACGCTTTGTCGGGTTGGATCGGGGAGGGCCTGTTTTCGGCAGCAGCCCTTTCGCGCTCTTTTTCCATATAGGCACCCCGCACGAGCTTGACGCCGGCGACCCAACCTTCTTGGCGGGCAGCCTCCGTGAGGGTGCGGACATAGGAGAGTCGGTCGTGACGGTA
>Ga0213865_10000900_pt1 | contig 19660 bp, 14 predicted proteins | sample PICome_6_FD_160100 | JGI IMG/M metagenome (GOLD analysis project Ga0213865, IMG submission 160100) | Coastal seawater microbial communities near Pivers Island, North Carolina, United States - PICO282 | ecosystem: Environmental > Aquatic > Marine > Coastal | place: USA: North Carolina...
GAGGAAAATGGCAAAACCTACGTCATTGAGTTGGTTGACCAGCAACAGAAAATCAAGGGCCTCGGGGTGTTCAATCCCCTTCAATCACTTGAGGATGTTGCCATCGGCCAATCCGTCGCCATCGGTCAAAAGGAACTCAAACGGATGCCCGTCCGTCTTCCTGAACTCAGTAAGGGCATGGTTCGACGGGCCCAAACCATCGGTAGCAAAGATGCAGGCTTTTTCCTCACCAAACTTGGCCTTGGCCCCAACGATGCCGTCCTCGAGGCGGGCATTGGAAGTGGTGGACTCTCGCTGTACATTCAACGTGTCCTCGGAAAGGACGGCGTGCACATAACCGTTGAACCCCGTGCAGAACACGCCGATGTGGCGCTGGAAAACCTGCGCCGTGCGAGCGCATCCTGGAAGCAACATCCCGTGCATCACCACCTTGAGGGGACCCTTGAAGAGCGGGCTGCTGAGGCAGGTCACCTTGTCGAAGGATTTCACGCCGTCGTTCTCGACCTCCCCGATCACCCTCCCGCCATCGAGGCCTCGGCACCTCTCTTGCTTCCAGGTGGCCGCTTGGCCTGCTATTGCCCCGTGTCGTCCCAGTTAGAGCGGGCCTGGGATGCTTGTGAGGCAGCCGGTTTAACGATTGAATGGGCAGGAGAACTCATGGAGCGTGAATGGGGCCGAGCATCAAAAGGCGGCATGAGGCCCGTGAACGGTCCGTTCGGACACACAGCCTTCCTTCTGGTTGCACAGCGACTGTGAGAACAAGGACCCTGCGTTTGGTACGCGTGCGCACCCTTCCGATGCCAGTTACCGCGCACTCGTATCTGTTCTCTCACTGACGGTGTTCACTCGACCACACGGATTTTGTTGTCGCACTGTGGGCAGGTGAAGCGGAACGGAGGCGTGCTTCCCCGTGGCACTCCGAGGCGAGCATCGCAGGTTGGGCAGTTGACCTTGGACTCGCCATCCAGTCGGCATTCGTTGTAGCCGAGTTCAGGTAGTTCCTTTTCCTCAACCTCTTCTTCCTCGTCGTCCGCCACTTCCTCGGTGATTGAATCGCTGGTCGACGTTCGACGACGTAGAAGTTGAATCGCCACCGCTGCGAGCAACCAGCCAGCACCGATAGCACCAAGCGCAGCAGATTGGCTGACTTGGACGCCAAGCGGCAATGACAAGCCATTGGGTGGAAGGGCCGGTCCTTCGATGGTGATCGGGAGGGGTACGGACTCGTCGGTGGTCAAGGTGCCACCGCCGGTTGAGGTCGCACGCACAGTGACTTCCGAAGTGGCGGCTCGGGCGGTATTGGAGGTGATGGTCAGCAAGAAATCAACGCTCGAGCCAGCCGTCAGCGTGTAATCACTCGTCGCAACATCATCGCTCATTCGCTGCCATTCCAAGAGCATGAGGCCGGTGTCCTCTCCATAGGCGTCCAACGTGCCCGTTGCCTCGGCATTACCAAGGTTGGTCACCGTCAGGACGAGGGAGGTTGAACTGTCCACCCCCAAGGAGACAGCGCCCTCTGAGAAGGAAAGGGCGACGAGTGAATCGCCCGGCCAATCCACCTCAACGGTGTAGAGTGCGACCTGTTGAACCGCGACATTGCTGCGAACAGCGCTGACGGCACGGAAGGACACACCACGCTGGCCTGCTTCGGCGTCGTTGGCGACCACACACGACCATCCAAGCGGTTCCGAGGAGAGGCCTGCCCCAACCGTAACCGAGGCGTCCAAACCACAATCCTCGCCCACCGTGGTGATGCTGAACGTGTCCTCGGTGTTGCCGGTGTTGGTTAGCACGACCGAGCCAAACACCGATTCGCCGGGTGCTGCAGAATCTTTGTCGACACGCACTTCAAGACCTGCATTGGCCAAGACCGGTTCAATGGTGATGTTGACGGCATCGCTCACAGCTTCGTTTGAGGTGGAGGTGCTGCGCAGGGTGTAGACAACACCGTTGTTCGGGGCGCCTGTGGAGGCTTCACGGACGGTGATGGTGACCTGTTGCGAGGCTCCGGATGCAAGTTGGAACGTGGTGGGAGAAACCGTGAATTCAAACCAATTTCCCTGACTTTCTGTTGACCATTCCACGAGGAAGAGGTCGGACGCTGTTCCAAGGTTGACCACTTCAACGTTCATGCTTGACGTCGCCAGTGGACTGGCGAAGAGCCGTTGCTGAACGCTGTTCACCACGACTTCTTCACGGTCGACGATCACCACATCAAAACTGTAAGAGACGCTGAACGGTCCGTCCTGGTACGTCAGTACGACGGGAGATGATGCGGGCGTAGCACCGGTGGTCGCGGAGAAGGTGATGTTGAGTTCCTGTTGAGCACCGGGTGCGAGGATGATTTCACTCAATTCGTGGACGACATCCACATCAATGGGCAAGCCCGAAAGGGTGGGAAGCAGGGTCAGGTTGGATGTACCACTGTTCACGAGGGCAAGGGACAAGATGGAGGATTCGCCGGGCGCCACGAGGAGGCGGTCCTCGCTGGGTGGAAGCAGCGATGCACCGTCCACCTCCAGCAGGTGAACTTCAACCTGGAGCGTGGCTGATTCTCCGTTGTAAGTGGTTGAGAAGGATTGTTGAAGCACGCCGGAAAGTGATGCATCGCCCTTGGTGTTCACCGTCCACGTACCGACTTCACCTGCAGCCACACTGATGCCCGAGGAACTGACAAGCACTGTTGTCAGTCCGGCTGAGCCTTCCACATCGAGGAAGAAGGTGGCTTCGTCGCTTCCATGATTCGTTAACCGTACTTCGTAGTTCGCGCCTTCCTCAGGGACGATGTCCACCGCTGAAAGAGGACCATCCAGGGAGAAGTTGACGGCTTCGTCCACTTCAATCGTGAAGTCGAGCACCTCGAGGATTTCAGTTGAGCCACCCGTGCTGTGGCTGGCCGTGAGGGTGAACGCACACGATGCCGTGCTGTCGACGCTTTCGTCCACATCGATGAGCATCTCGACTTCATCAACCGCACCGGGTGCCAGTCCAGTTGACATGGTCGATACCAACGACCCCGTACACGGTTGCGTCCCTTGTGAGGCTGAAGCGGCCAACTCCCAATCGATGTTGAGAACGGTGTTGCCTGTGTTCTCCACCTGCACGCCGGTCAGCGTGCCCGAGCCGGGCAAGAAGACATCGTTCTGGCGAAGGAAAGCGGTGGAGATGGAGGGTTCTGATTCAATCTCGACCACCAGCACGGTGGATGAGGTGATGTTGCCGTTGGTGGAGCCGACCGTCAGGCGGTAGCCGTAGAAATCGGGTGCTGCGTCAGCGGGCACGGTGATGGAGAGGGTCGCTGATGCGGAACCACCTGCGGCGATGTTGGAGAGTTCATCGTCCTGCCATTGAATGTACCAGCCCTGCGGAACCGAGGACCCGAGGCCAAAGGCTGCGGTACCCGAGACCTCCCAGGGGTAGTAGGATATCCCCGTGGTTTGGTTGAACACGGTGTCGTCGGCTGCTTGCTGGAGTGCTAATTTGGTGCTGCTGTTGAGGTTCACCGTATCGGTGCTTCCTGCGCACGTTTCCCCTGTAACGGTAGCGTGGAAGACACAGGCGGCAAGGTAGGACCCGGACAGTGATGGATGGCTACCATCGGAGGAATAGAGGTCATAGAACAAGTTCCCCGAAACCGTTGGGTCGTCGCCGTTGGCCACCACGTCGTCGTGAATGGTCTTGAAGGCCAAGCCCACGGGTGCGATCCAAACAGCATGGCCCGCAGTGGAAATGTTTTCCGCATAGCGAGTGTAACCTTCGGTGAGCCGGGACTGCATCGCTGTGAAATTATTGTTGAAACTGTTCAGGGAGTCGCCATCGCGGTAGCCCCAAGTCATGAACAGCACCGTTTCACCTCCTTCGTCAGCGATGGCGTCGCTGAGTGAAACGGAAGCGTTCTTACTGTCCTGCCACATGCTGTCGGTCGTAGGGAACGATGGGACCTGACTCTGGTCTTGGAGCACGACATAATCCCACGATGAACCACGCAACGTGGTGTTCCACTGGTTACCAGACGTGTTCACATTGGACCAGTGTTGTGGCAACTTCATCCCCCCTGCGTTCAGCGAGCCGAGGGTGGCGTTGTAGCCGTCAGCGTCCATGATACCATCGACGAGCGTGGCCAGATTGTTGGTGCCGGTGTAACTGTTGCCCATCATCAGGACGGAAAGAGAGGTGGTGTTCGTCCCGTTTGAGCCCGTGCCGTTCCCGGTTCCATTATCGGTGCTGTTGCCCGAAGAATTACCTGAATTGTTCCCCGTGCTCGTGTTGGTGTGGTTGGCCCACCATGAAGCGAGGTCGGGTTGAACTTCCACGTCAAGAAGGAGGGTATCGGTCACGGTCCCGAGGTTATGAGCCGTGAAGGTGATGTTCGTGCTTTCACCTGCCCCGAGAGACACCAGTGGTGAGCCGTCCACGCTCAAGGAAGGATGGTAGGCCGGTGCAACCGAAACCAACACGGTGATCATGGAGGTGTAGCCGCTGTCGGGTTCGGTGACGTTCACCGTAAACGAACCGCTATCGGCCACAGTAGCGCCTTCGGCCAACCTCACGACAAGGGTCGTGTTCTTCCTCCAGGTGGGAAAGACATTGTCGACCGTGGCGTCGACGGGAATGACCGTCCATACAGACGCAAGGTTCCCCTCATCAACGCTGACATTGAACGACTCAATAGCAGAAGCATTGTTCTCGATGGAGAGGGTGATGTTGATGCTTTGACCGGGCTCGAGGACGACGTGCTGGACATCGACGCTCAACAGAATCGAGGAATGCGCCGATGCAGGCGCCACCATGGGTGAGAGGCTCATCATCAAGAGAACGAGGACACAACACACGGCTCGACCAGCGCGGGTGGACATGGCTCAACCAAGGCGACGCTGTTCAAGAGACTTCGGGAACATCCAACTAACGAGCATCCTGCTTTGGCCCTCCCAAAGGCGCCAACAGCGGGTCGGTTTCATCTTGAATTGATGAATTCAAATCGCCATCCGTGGTGTGCTGGACAGAGCGAATGCTTCATGTTCTTCGCCATTGCCCACCGGGCATGACCACTTGGGTCCCCACCGCATACCGAACCCACACCCTCGGCGAACTCCAAGCCCACGGAGCTGACCTCATCGACAGTGAAGTCACGGTGATCGGCTTCATGGAAGCCAACCGGGGCAAAGGCGCCATCTGCTTTGTTGACCTCCGCGACGGAACGGGAACTACGCAAGTGTTCCTTAAGGCCGACAATGTTGGCGAGGAGGCCCTTGACACCGTCCAGCGCATGACACGAGAGTCCACCCTCCAATTCACCGGCACCGTGGCACTCAAGCGCCCACCCAAGGTCAAGGAGGGCGAGCCAACGCCACCCCCGGCCTACGAAGTACTCGCCACCTCCGTGAACGTCATCGCACGGGCCGAAGCACCGCTGCCCCTCGGTGTCACTGACAATGTCAAGGTTGAACTCGACACGCGCCTTGACAACCGATTCCTTGACCTGCGCAGATCCCATGTCAATGCCATGTTCCGTCTTCGGGGCAAGGTTCTCCAGTTCGGTCGTGAACACCTCATCTCCGAGGGTTTCCTTGAAACGCACACGCCAAAAATCGTGGCCACAGCCACCGAAGGCGGCGCTGACTTGTTTCCCATGCAATACTTTGACCGCCCTGCCTTCCTCAACCAGTCGCCTCAACTGTTCAAGCAACTCTGCATGAGTGGGGGTCTGGAACGCGTGTTTGAAATCGGCCCTGCTTTCCGAGCAGAGAAAAGCGACACTTATCGCCACTTAGCCGAATTTATTTCCTTTGATATCGAGTGTTCTTGGGCCAACGATGACGACGTCATGGGTGTCCTCGAGCGCATGCTGCACCACATTTGGAAATCCGTGGCGGAAGAAGAGGAATCTCAAGGCCTCATCGCGACCATCAATGCCTACCGGGCAGAGCAAGGCGAAGAACCGGTGGAGGTCATCGTGCCCGAATTGCCGTTCCCTCGTGTTGAGTACGACGACGCCATCCGCATCATCAAGGAAAAAGGCGGCACCGTTGAGTGGGGCGACGACATTGACGCTGAGAATTCCGACCTGCTGGCCCAAGACCTGCCGCAATTCTACTTCCTTCCCCGCTGGCCCATGTCCCTCAAGCCGTTCTACATCCACCAAATCGAGGGTGAAATTGGAAGCACGGGAGAACAACTTTCCCGTGGCTTTGACCTCAACTTTGGAAGGGATGAGATGACCTCTGGTGGCCAGCGAGAACATCGCATCGACGTGCTGGTCGAGAACCTCCGAACGATGGACCTCGACCCTGAGGAATTCGAATTCTACGTGGCAGGATTCCGCCACGGCGTCCCACCGCATGCGGGTTGGGGACTCGGTGTTGAACGCATTTTGATGAAGTTGACTGGCGCCAAGAACGTACGTGAAACCGTGCTCTTTCCACGTGATCTTCGCCGATATTGCCCCTGAGGCAGGAGACATTGGTGAAACAGCACCGCAGGCACGACCGATGGAGCGACAACGATGGCAGTTGACCGGGTACAGTGGGGCGCTGAGTCGTGGCAAATCGCCGACCTCTACATGCCCGATGATCCCTCACCATTCCAGAAGGACGAGGGCATACCCTGCGTGATGCTCATCCACGGTGGTTTTTGGAAAGAGCAGTACACCCTCGACCTGATGCAACCCATCGCTGAAGACCTTGCAGAGGCGGGCGTGGCCGCTTGGAACATCGAGTTCAAGCGTTGGTCTCCGGAAGACGAGGGCGTATGGATGGACACCGTTTCCGACGTTCTTCGGGCATGGGGGCACCTGTCACTTATTCCCGGCATTGACATTGCGCGGTCCATGGTCATGGGTCATTCCGCCGGGGGCCAGTTGGCCCTGTTGATGGGTGCGAAAGCAGAGCGACGGCCGTGGCTTGTCATCGCTCAGGCCCCCATCACCGACCTGATCGGGGCCGACCATGCGAACCTGTCTGACGAAGGTGACGCCGTGCGCCGCTGGATCGGTTGCCCGCCTGAGGAGAACGAAGCGGTGTGGCGCCAGCTCAATCCCGTCCACCATCCTCCGAATACCAGCGTGTTGCTGTTCCATGGTGAACACGACATCGATGTCCCGCTCGAACAATCCGAAACCTACGCCAGGGTGATGAAGGCCAAGGGAGCGGACGTGCAGAAGGTTTGGCTCCCCGGGGACCACTACGACATCATCGACGTGGCCTCCGACGATTGGCTGGTTCAACTCAACACCGTGCTTGACTGGCTGTGATGGCGTCCACTTGAAACGACCCTAGCGTCCATCTTGTTCCATCTAGAGTTCGTGGTACACCAGTCGTTCACGCTCCACAAGAAATAATGCATCTATTGTCGCTTATATTTCCACCAATATTGCCCAATTCATGTTAGAGTAAGGCCCCCTAAACCACTCATTGAAGATGTCACACATTGACACTGGACGAGATGAAGTCTCGAATCAGCGCCGCTGGTAACTACTGAAGTCATCAAGTCCCCCGAAAGGAAGGAGGGCGTCTGAGGATTCATCTCCTCGCCGCCCTCCGACCTTGGTGGCCTAACCCAAGGGCTATGACCCATGGCGATTTGGCAAAGGCATGGACCTGCTCAACAACGACTACCCGTTCGCCGCAACAGCCCTCCAAGGGAAGCATGCCTTCGTGTGCGGAGCGAGCAAAGGGATTGGGCGAGCGACGGCTCAGATGTTGGCAAAGGCAGGTGCCGACATCACCGTGTGCGCACGCAACGGCGATGCACTGACGGCCCTTTGTGAAGAACTGGGCGAATTGGGCACCGGTCGACACCAAGCCCTGATGCTGGATTTGGAAGACACCGCTGTGATCGCTTCCGCCTTTGCTTCAGCCGTGGAGACCTTCGGGCCCGTTCACATCCTCATCAACAACGCAGGAGGACCGCCCGGCGGACCACTTCTCTCCAACGAGGTGGAGGATTTTGAGGCCCCGTTCAAGCGCCACCTTCATGCCGCCCACACGCTGGTCAAAGCCGCCGTTCCAGGTATGGAGGCAGAAGGATACGGGCGAATCATCCAGATCATTTCGACATCGGTCAAGGAACCGATCCCCAACATCGGACTCTCGAACACGCTCCGTGGAGCGATGGCCTCGTGGGCCAAGTCCATGTCCAATGAATTGGCCCCGTGCATCACGATCAACAACGTGCTACCGGGCTTCACCGACACCGAACGACTCGGCAACCTCTCGGCTTCCATTCAAGAGCGAACGGGTAAATCCGCTGAAGCCGTTCAGGAAGGCTGGGTGAATCAAGTTCCCATCGGACGCCTCATTGACCCGCTCGAAACCGCCAGCGCCATCACGTACCTCTCACTTCCTGCTTCAGGTGGCATTCGAGGCGTGAGTTTGGCCGTGGACGGCGGGCGCCTTCGGTCCATTTGAGGTGAAATCATGGAAACCGACATGTCGCCCGAGATGGCCGCTCAGGTCCTCAGCATGCTGACCGGTGGTGGTTCCATGGATCACATCAACACCTCGCTGGCCCTCAGGCTCATCCCCCTCGCACAAGAATTGAAGGACACGGAACTCGTTGAGAAGTTGCTCGAGCACGCCAGCACCGTGGCCAAGACCGAAGAGGAACAGGGCTGGGCTCGCTTTGAAGCCTTGAAAGTGGTTGACGCCGGCCTGGAGAGTTATCTTCGCCTTGCAGAGGAGGCCGAACGAATTGAAGAGGGGAAGGCTTTGACGGCGGCGCTCAATCATTACATCGCCCTGCTCTACCTTGCTGAGGGACAACTTGAGGAAGCACGAGCCACGGCCCAGCACGCCTTGCGCATACGCCAAACCATCGATGACAAGGATGGGATGGCGTACGGCATGGCCTTGCTCATGACCGTCGCCAAACGCCAGCACGACGAGGACACCGCCATCGCCATTGGCACCGAACGCCTCGAATTGCTCATCGCCATGAAGGACGACGTGGGTCAAATGGAAGCCCTTGCTGACCTCGCACACTGTCAGGCTACCATCGGGGAATTCGGTGCAGCCAGGGACCTGTTCGAGCGCTCGCTCGACTTGGCCAAATCCATGGAAATTCTTTCAGGCCAACTCGTTGCTCGATGGGGTTTGGCGGACTTGGCTGAAATTGAGCAAGACTACGAGACAGCCATGGTCGTGTTGTCCGACGCCCTTCACGAGTTCATCGCTGCCAACACCCCAGCACCTGTCCCCTTGCGTCAGCGAATCCACGACCTGACCGAACTGAGGAACAAACCGGCAGAGGGTTCGCCCGAATCCTGAGGCTCACCACCATTATGTGCCATGGCCCCGTGGACGAACCGGTGCGTGGCCATGGAGCATGACATCTTCTTCTCCATCTCGCAAACACCCGACGAACACGGCCACATCCCGAACGAGTCCACCATGTTGAGGAATTATTTCCAGCAATTGGTCTGCGCTGATGAACTTGGTTTCGGTGTTGGATGGATTGCTCAAGCCCACTTGTCAACGGAAACCCAGAAATCCAACACCAAGCCGGTGGTCCCGCATTGGAAGGGTGAAGTCGGCTTGTGCACGGATTTCCCACAACTTGCACTAGAGTCGTTCCGTCGGACCAAGAACATCGAAATCGGGAGCGCCGTCGTCTCGATTCTCGCCTCTGGCGGCCCCATCGCTCAAGCGGAACGTATGGCGAACCTTCTGAGCCTCCACGGTCTTGACGAAAACGAACACCGATGCTTGCACGTCGGGTTCTCTGCTGGTCGGTTCGAATTCATGGCGAGACCCTATGGAATCGTCCCACGCAATGCCATCGAAGAAGCAGCATGGCCGGCTCTTCGTGGACAAATTTTCATGGAAGCGGCTGAAATTTTCCTCCGCTTGCTCCGTGGCGACGTCATCAATTCCGAGATGATTCGTCCTACGGTCCTCACACGAACCAATTTCCGAAGCGATGAAGACTGGGAGGCGGTTCAAGATGCGGCTGTTGAATTTGAGGCGCTTAAGCAGCGACCTGAGAAGGTTGAGATTCCCTCGCGCTACGTCTTCGAAGACCTGAAAATCGTCCCCACCGAGTTCAGGAAAGAACTGTTGCGACTGGTGGCGGGCACCCATGACCCACGCGCCCAGACCTTCGTCAACACCATCCTCCCGGTGAAGGTGTTCAACCTCTCCATCACCTCGCCCGAGGTCATCGACGCCACCCATGAGCGCATGCGTGAGGTGTACCACGCTGACGGTGGCCATTGGAAGCGAAGCGATATGCCTCGGACAAGTTTCGTGTTCCTCAACGCAGAGGAAGGCCTGTCCACCGAGGAACAATCCAAGGCCGCTCAGGCTGAAGCCGACCAGGCGTTGAGTGCGTATTGGAACGCACTTGAAGGGACCATCGACCCCGACAAGGTCAATCGAGCAGCCAACAACGCGCTCATCGGAAACGTCGAAGAGGTGGCTCGTCAAATGGTGGATCGCTTCCATCCAGAGGATCGCATCATGGCATGGTTTGACTTCTTCAATCACGACTCGGACAGGGTTTGTCGGAACATGACCGCCTACATGCAACAGGTCGTCCCGTTGGTTGAATCCATGCTGGAGGACGGCTGAATGGGCATCCACCATGACACGTATTCGGCGGTCCAACCGGGTAAACCGGGTTCTGCCATGTACCCTGATTCACCACTGGGGGAACAAGTCGAGGGCATCCCCACCGGCCGCGAAGTTGCCTGGGAACCGCTGGTGGATTACCGGCGAAACGGCGTCTCTGAAACCACCATTCACGGTGCAGTAGCGTGGGCGCACGGTGATGAAGTGATCCATTCCTTTGGCGGGAACGTGTTGTGTTATGGCCGTTCAATGATGAAACCCTTCATGCTCAAGGCGTTCACTGAGGAGCTCGCTGATTGCTCATGGGAGCAGAAAGCCATTGCTGTAGCCTCGCACAACGGGGACACCGAGCATGTCGCTGCCGCACAATCCCTTCTCTCTGAACCAGAATGGCCGTTGATGCTCACCCCCCTTGACGTCCCTTTGATTCAGTTCGGTCGTCAAGTCCGTCGCCCTCGACGCTGGTTTCACACCTGCTCGGGAGAACATGCTGCAATTCTTCGTGGTTGCCGCAAAAAGGGCTGGAAGCGCGCAGGCTACACCTTGCCCACACACGAGGTGTTTCACGCCTACATGGAGCAACTGCGCACCTACCTCGGCGATGCATGGACGCCGCTTCGGATCGCCAAGGACGGTTGCGGTCTGCCCACGGTATCCAACACCGTAGCAGAACTGGCCCAAATTTACGCTGGCCTCGTCCGAGACAAAGACGACGACTGGATTTGGGAGGCCATGGTCCGTCATCCCGACCTCGTGGGAGGCTTCAACCGGCTTGATTCCACCATCCTCAAGGCCGGCGAAGGCCGTGTCATCGCCAAAGAAGGAGCAGATGGTCTCTTGGGCATGGCCATTGAACATCCGAACTACCCCAAAGGACTGGGCATCGTGGTGAAAATCGCCCACGGTTGGAACTCGCAAGCCACATGGTACGTGGCTCGTGCCCTGCTGGGTGTGCTTGGCATCAACCTGCGCAACCCCTACCCGCTGCATCGACAAAAGGCCTTCATCGTCCCGGGCATCGTCCCTGACCACTACGTGGACGTGCTGGAAACCGTCCCGACATGGGACGAATGGGACCCCGACAGAGACCGTTGGAATTACGAGCCGGATGTGATGTGATGTCCCCGGTGCTCAATTTCATTGACGGTACCTTTGTTCCCGCACAAAGCGGCGGCACCCTCGAGACGGTCAACCCGGCGACGGGCGACGTCATCACCACCCTACCGAAATCATCCCGCGACGATGTCCAAGCGGCCACAGAGGCCGCGCTTCGGGCTGCCCCTGCATGGGCGGCCACCACGATGGACGAACGCATCGCGTGGTTGCACCGAATCGCCGACGGACTGGAGGAAGACAGGGAAATCATTGCACGACTGGAGAGCAAGGACACGGGCAAACCCGTCGCTCTTGCACGGCGTGTTGATGCGGCTCGCTCGGTCTCGAACTTCCGCTTCTTTGCTGACTTTGGGACGCAACACAGCGACCCCACCTACGCCGACCACGGTGCCATCAACCACCTTCATCGCTCCCCCATCGGCTGCGTTGGCCTCATCACGCCGTGGAACCTTCCGTTGTACCTGCTCTCGTGGAAGGTCGCTCCTGCCCTGCTGATGGGCAACACCATCGTGGCGAAACCGTCGGAACTCACGCCCTTGACGGCCAACCACCTCGCTGTGGTCATGCATCGCATCGGCTTCCCCGACGGGGTGTTCAACCTTGTCCACGGTCTCGGGCCTGATGTTGGCCAGGCCATCGTGGAACATCCCAACATTCGTGGTATTTCGTTCACCGGTGGCACAGCCACAGGAAAAATCGTCGCCGCCACCGCAGCCCCCATGTTCAAGAAACTTTCACTGGAATTGGGAGGAAAAAATGCGACCGTCGTGTTGGACGATGCCCCGCTTGACGAGATCATGGACGGCCTTGTGCGTGCCTCGTTCACCAATTCGGGCCAGGTGTGTCTGTGCGGTTCCCGGATTTTGGTCGACGCCTCGGTCTATGAATCGTTCAAAGGGAAATTCATCGAAGCCGTGAACAACATCACCGTGGGTGACCCAAGCGAGGAGAGCACCAACATGGGTTCTGTGATTTCCCTTGACCACCGGGACAAGGTTGAGTCTTACATCCGCCTCGCTGTTGAGGAGGGCGGAAACGTGCTCACTGGAGGAACATCAGACGAGGTCCCGGTCGAGGGTGTTTCAAAGCAAGGCGCCTTTTTGCGGCCCACCGTCATTGAGGGCTTGAGCCATTCCTCACGCACAGCGACGGAGGAAATCTTCGGACCCGTGGTCACACTCCATGCCTTCCAAACCGAAGATGAAGCCGTCGAGATGGCCAACGCCACGGAGTACGGTCTGGCCGGTTCGGTGTGGACGGCTAATACCGACCGAGGTCATCGCTTCGCTCAGCGACTTGATACGGGCATTGTGTGGGTCAACACCTGGCTCAACCGGGATCTTCGAACACCTTTCGGTGGGGTCAAGCAATCCGGTATGGGACGAGAAGGCGGTGCATGGTCAGTGAATTTCTTCTCTGAATTGACCAACATTTGTGTCCAACAACCCTGAGAACACATGTTCAAATGCCTCCCCGAAGAGGTGGAACCATGGACGAGGAATCCCTTCCGCTCTTCGTCCTGCCCATGGTGCTCTTCCCCGGCGAACAACAAGAGCTTCGTGTGTTTGAGCCACGCTACCGGCAGATGCTCGACACCTGCATCCTCGATGAGCGGCCTTTCGGCCTGGTGATGAACGACCCATTTGAGCCAACCAACGGTTGGGACGGTCCTCGCAGACACGGGTGTGAAGCGATCATTCAGACGCATGAAACACGCGGCGTCAACCATTTCATCACCATCACGGGTGGCCGCCGTTTTTTCATCGAAGAGGTCATTGAACCGGCTCTACCACCGTTTTCAGACCCCTCGATGGCGAGGCTCATCGAGGATGGTGTCGCTCCAGACATTGAAACGCTTCTCGAGCACCTTCCCGACGACGCAGAACACAGCCGACTCTACATCTCGGCCAAGGTACGCTATCTGGAAGAAACCGGAGAACTTGGCGAGGACGACCAAGCCTTCCTCCGCACCCTGACCCGAAACGTCGTCCAGCGGGCCGGACGTGGAATGAACGTGGATGCGGCCGTGTTGAACCAATGGGTGACCTCCATTTGCGATGAGCAAATCAACGCAGAGAAGACCTCCATCTACAACATCGCAGCGTTGTGTTTGAACAATTTGGAGGCTCGGCAGCAATTGCTCGCTTGTTCCACGGCGGCCGAGGCCATTCATGAACTGAGAAGCCATGTCCTCGACTTCGCTGACGAGGAAGAATAATCGCAGGCGACGCGTTCAAAACACCGAGGGCGGTGGAACAATCATGTCCGTCTACAGTGAAGCACGGAAAGTCACCACCCATACGCTTCAGGAAATGAAGCGAGCCGGTGAAAAAATCACCATGCTCACCGCCTACGATTATTCGTTGGCCAGGTTGGTTGACCAAGCCGGTGTTGACGTGATTTTGGTTGGTGATTCCGCCTCGAACGTGATGGCCGGTCAAGTCACCACCGTTCCCATGACCCTCGACCACATGATCTACCACGCCCAGTGCGTTGAGCGAGCTGTTGACCGCGCCCTGCTCGTGGTTGACATGCCCTTCGGAACCTATCAGGGAAACTCGCGTCAAGCCCTTGAGTCAGCGATTCGCATCATGAAAGAGGCCAGCGGCCACGCTGTGAAACTGGAGGGCGGGGCGGAAATCGCCGAGTCTGTCCAGCGAATTTTGACCGCTGGTATTCCAGTCATGGGACATTTGGGCTTGACACCACAATCCATCTACAAATTCGGCACCTATTCGGTCCGAGCCAAAGAAGAGGAGGAGGCGGAGAAGCTCATTGCCGATGCAAAAATTCTCGAAGAAGCGGGTTGCTTCGCTATCGTCCTTGAAAAAATTCCACGGGAGCTCGCCAAGCGAGTGTCCGAGGCAATCAGCATTCCCACCATCGGCATCGGTGCAGGACCAGATGTTGACGGGCAAGTGCTCGTGCTTCACGACCTCTTGGGCATCACGATGGACTTTTCACCTCGTTTCCTTCGACGCTACCTCAACCTCGCTGAAGAAATTGATGGCGCCATCAAGTCCTATTGCACCGACGTGCGCTCGGGCGATTTCCCCAACGATGAGGAATCGTACACGTCATGATCAGGCCATCATGCTGAAGTAAAGCAGCGACCCACCAAGAGCGCCGATGTTCACGCCCATGGTGTGCCAAATGGCCAGGCGGAACGGGGGTAAATGGAAACGCCACCATGACGTGCTGACCCAAATCCACACCACCACCGTGACATAGCCGCCGCAGACAAAGCCACCAAACCCGGTGGACCAGATGAGCAACAACGGGAAAGCAAGAACCGCAACACCAGCGAGGTATTCCTTCCAACGGCTCTGTGGATGGTTGGTGAGAAGACGATGAAGTAACGGAGCAAAGAGCATCATCAAGAGCAAACCTCCCTGAGGCGGGTTTGGCATGCCGTAGGAAAGGTGGGGCATGGCCATGGCCTCCCACAGTGCACCAGCCGTCATGCCAAACGCCGTTGGTGCCATGACGTTGTCAAAGGTCTCGCGCCATGTGGCAGAACGTGGCGGCAAGGGCTCGACCTCGAGGGGCGCTGCATCCCCGGCCGACCCCTCCATGAATCGGGCTCACCGATGGTCGTTTATGACCCCTCGTCCCCCGAAATGGAAGAAAGGTGCCGATGATGAATTAAACCTCGCCGCCCTGCCTTGAGCCATGGGCAAAGGTCGCATCGTTGCTGGTTGCATCGCTCCCCACCCGCCCCACTTGGTGTACGCGGAAAACCCGCCGCAAAACGAGCCGGTGGCCGAAGGTGGTTGGGAACAACTCCGTTGGGGCTACGAACGGCTTCGAGCCTCGCTGGCTGACAAAGACTACGACGCCATCGTCCTGCTCTCGCCTCACTGGCAAACCTATGTTGGCACCCACTTCCTCGGCTTGCCCCATTTCGAAGGCCTTTCCGTCGACCCCATCTTCCCCAACCTCTTCCGCTACCACTACGACATGAACGTCGATGTAGAGCTCGCAAAGGCCATCCACGACGAGGCCGAAGCTGCTGGCCTTCCCGTGAAAATGATGGAGAATCCGGACTTCCGCGTGGATTACGGCACCATCACCACCGGCCATTTGTTCAATCCCGATTGGGACAAACCCCTCGTGGTCATTTCCAGTAATCGCTCAACGGCTTACTATTCGGTGGAGGTCATGCAGGAGATCATGATCGAGCTCGGCAAAGTCACCCGAAGGGCCATCGAAGCCTCCGGCAAGAACGTCGTGGTCCTCGCCAGCAATTCCTTGTCGCACCGCCACTTCACCACCGAATCCGAAATGCCCGAAGACATGAGCAAAGAGCACATCACGAGCCATGCCATGCATCTGTGGGACATGCGAATGATCGACTACATGCGAAGCGGGCAAGGGCAACGCATCCTCGATGAAATGCCTGAGTTTACTGAACAAGCCATCGCTGAAAGCGACGGGGGCGGCCTCTCCTGGTTGCTCTCGACCCTTGACGTGCCCGATTACCCTGCCATCTTGCACGGGTACGGCACCATCATCGGCACCGGTAATGCAGTGGTTGAATGGCCCTGCTATGCCCACGAGGAGGAGGAAGCATGAGCGAGGGCGGCGTTGTGGCCTCGTTCGTGGTTCCCGTTCACCCGCACACGGTGCTCGCACCCGACATGAACCCCGGATGGAGAGCATTACGGGATGCTTATGACGAGGCTGCGCAAACCATCCGCGACCTTGAAGCGGATTTGCTCATCATTTACTCAACCACATGGCCCTCCATCATCGGCCATCAAATCCAAGCCGACCCCAACCCCGAGTGGGTGATGGTCGACCACGATTTCCACGATTTGGGGTCGATTCCCTACTCCTTCAACATCGATGCTGAGTTCGCCCATGCGTGGGATGATGCCAACCGAAATCGAGGGCTTCAGAGTCGGTGCGTCAACTACAAGGGATTCCCCATCGATGTTGGTTCGGTGGTCGCTCTGACCCTGCTCAACCCCGGTAACACCATCCCCGCTGTCATTGTCTCGTCCAACATGTACGCCAACCGAAGCGAAACCACCGTGCTGGCGAAATCATGCTTGGATGTCATCAAGGCCCAAGGTCGACGAGCAGTGGCCATCACAGCCATGTCCCTTTCCAACCGAATGTTCACGGATTTCATCGAACCCACCGAGGACAAGATTCACTCCCTGAAGGACGATGAGTGGAACCGCAAGATCTTGGAATTCCTCGAAGAAGGCCGCCTCGAAGACGTCGGCCAATTGTCTCGAACCATTCACCAGCAAATTCGCGTGCAAAAGGTCGTGGCCTTCAAGCCCATGTGGTGGCTTTCGGCGATGAACGGTAATCGTAACGACCTGACTGGCAAGGTGCTTGCTTACGAGGCCATTCACGGCGCTGGCGGAGCTGTGGTCCACATTGACCCCACCTCAACGGGGGTCGGCGACAAAGAATACGATGAAGACGACGTTGAGTATTTCCATGGCGAGCGAGACGTCCTCGACACCGGTAATGAAGGCGAGGAGAGCGACCCTGAAGCCCCTTCTCACCAAGAAACGACCACACCAATGGATTCGGCTTCCTCCGAGCGCAACGGCCCAGCTCTCTGGGACCCCACCGAAGCCGAAGGATCGGTGAACACGAAGGCCGCCCCCAAACCGGTGGGTGCTTACCCCCACGCTCGGCGAGTCGGCGACATGCTCTACCTCTCTGGCGTTGGACCTCGCCAACCCGGCACCAACGCCATCCCAGGTGGGCCCATTCACGATGAAAACGGCGAGCCTCTCGACTACGACATCAAAGCGCAAACCCATGCTGTGGTGGAAAATGTACGACGAATTGTCGAGGAGGCTGGTGCACGATTTGACCAGGTGGTTGATGTGACGACCTTCCTCGTTGACATGAAACGGGACTTCGCTGGCTACAACGAGGTCTGGGCTGAGACGTTAGGACAAGTGGGGCCCACCCGAACCACCTTGGCCATCGATGCCCTACCGACGCCCATTGCCGTTGAGATGAAAGTCATCGTGCACTTGGGTGAATAGTTCCGGAATCCGGCGATGTTCGGCCGTAATTGGACAAGAGTTCAAGGACGGGTTTCCCTTACGAGGGAGTACAAGGCGAACGCTTGCCGGAATTCGGGGATTTTCATGGGCGTTGAAAAATCGGTGGAGTTGGTCCGCACCATTGGTCTGAAAACACTGGTGATTCTTTCGTTGTCATCGATGCTGGGATCAGGAATTTTCCTCCTCCCTGCCTTTGCCCATGAAGTGGTCGGACCAGGCATGTGGTTCGCGTTCATCCTTGCCGGGAGTGTTGTGATTGCCAGTGCTTATTCAAAGGCTGAGTTGGCCAGTGCTATGCCCCAATCTGGAGGGTTCTATGTCTACGCAGAACGAACCTACGGCTACCTCGTTGGCACCATCAGCGGACTTGGTTTGTTTGCCTCATTCATGTTGAAATCGGCCTTCGCATTGGTTGGTTTTGCTGCTTACATGAAGGTCATCACCGACCACTACGGCATTGAAAACGTCGACGCAAACGCCATTGCGATGGTCCTACTTGCACTCATCCTCATCGTGAACTTGACCGGGGTGAAGGCCATCAAGAAGGTCCAGGTCCCCATCGTCACGGGTGCCATGGCCATGGTGGTGGTGTTGTGCATCATGGCCCTGTTCTCTTCCGATTTGGACCTCGGCCGACCTGTTGAGAACTTCCAACCCGTCAGCCTCAGCATGGGAACGGCTGCGGCGCTCGTGTTCGTTGCCTTTTCCGGGGCCATCAAAGTTGGAGCGATCGGTGGCGAGGTGATAGACCCCGAAACAAACCTTCCCCGTGGCATGATTCAATCGCTCTTCATCGCCACGTTGCTCTACGCCGTCGTAGCCTACATCATGGCCGCCGTCATGGACCCCGACGCCTTCATGACCGGCACCCCAGCTCATGCTGTTGAAAATCCAATCTCAGTGTTTGCCGACTCGGTCGCAGGTACTGCCGTGGTGCTGATCGCCTCCTTGGTGGCCATCATCGCCATGGCCTCCATGGCGCTCGCCGGTGTCCTTTCATCTTCCCGCTTCATCTACGCCATGGCCAAAGACGGCGTGCTCCCTGCCCCACTGGGCGAACTCAACGAGCGGTACAAGACACCACACTGGCCCATTTTGCTCACGGGTCTATTGATGGCCATTTCGATCTACTCCTTTGACGTCCATGTCATTGCAGAATTGGCCTCTGGATTCATTCTCATGGTCTTCATCGTCCTCAATCTGACGGTTGTGGTGCTTCGTGGTGCGGGTCCAAAGCACGAATGGAAACCAGCCTACCGATCCCCGCTCTACCCACTACCACAAATTTACGGTACCGTGGCTGGCATCTTCATGCTCGTGTTGATGGGGGAGAAGGCTCTTTTCGGCGGCAGTGGGGCCGTTCTCCTCGGCCTTGTCGCATGGTATGCTTACGGACGCCGAAATGTCCAACCCCGTGAGGGACCAACACCGCTGGAGTCATTCTTGAAACGAGACGAAAGCAAGGCCGACGAGGAGAACTGAAGCAAGCTCCGATGTGGAACTCGAACAGAGAACGCTCAAGCAAGAATCAATCGAAGGCTTTCCAGGCTTCGAAGCTCTGCGAAGTAAATTTGCTCAATAGCGTCGTACATTTCCTGATCGCCGACCTCTTCGAGTAACTGGATGATACCAGCATACACCTCGGCTGCCTTGGTCTCTGTCTCGAGGGAACGTTCCAACATGGCCTTGTAATCGGTCGTGTGCACGATGGGATGGGGATTACGTTCCGTCACGGGGACGCCGCCAAGTTTCACAACGGCTCGGCGCACCACGTCGGCATGAGCCAAGGATTCCGTGGCTTCCTCGTTGAACATGGGGTCGAGTTGGAGGCGATGAATGCCCTGAACATTGGCAGCGTAGTGTGCGTACATGGTCATGGCGCGTAGTTCCCAACCCAACGCTTCGTTGAGGCGATCGACGAGATCAGTGGTGCTCATG
>Ga0213865_10000901_pt1 | contig 19656 bp, 23 predicted proteins | sample PICome_6_FD_160100 | JGI IMG/M metagenome (GOLD analysis project Ga0213865, IMG submission 160100) | Coastal seawater microbial communities near Pivers Island, North Carolina, United States - PICO282 | ecosystem: Environmental > Aquatic > Marine > Coastal | place: USA: North Carolina...
CTCCGTTCAGGTTGTGGGGTACATGTACCCCGTTTTTGACTACCGATGCAACGGGCAGTCGTATGCCCCAGTGGGACTACCACTGGAAAAGACATTATCTCACATATCGAGGACTATGTCAAGTGGGTTCTAGGTGGCTCTAGGTTGTTCTGAGTTGTTCTATTTTGTTCCTTTTGTCGAATTGTAAGCTATTGATTTATAAGTACTGTTCTAATGTTCTAATGTTCCGGTATGTATATGGGGAGAAATATAGGTGAGAGAGGGGAGGAACAAACTCTTTTGAAAATACCCAGATTTAATAAAAACCATTGAATTATTTAAAAAAAGAACATTATATATATATATATAGTAAAACTATTATCTTCTAGTAGGTTCTAGTTGGTTCATCGCTAAACCCGCTAGAAGCGGAGAGAACGTGGTAGCATTTAATAGCGTTTGCATATTGTACGCTTTTGCCTTTAAAAAACGGAACATTACAGAACATTTGCCCCTTTTTTAGAACATTACAATGGAACATTATAAATGGGGTACATGTACCCTCTTCAAGAGTACCTAGGATTTATTCTGGTACGTTGGTAGTACCTAGGATTTATTCTGGTACGTTGGTAGTACCTAGGATTTATTCTGGTACGACGCGCTACGCTGCGGCGGAACTGATCTCAGTATTGTGGGGCGGGGCGCTATGCAGCTAGGGAACAGGCTTCATAAAATTTAGGCCAAAAAAAAGGCGACCCCGAAGGGCCGCCCAAAAGTAGTTGTTGTTAGTGTTCAGGTGTTTCCGCGTTGATCGCTTCCGGAAGTAGCGACCGCACGTAGTTTAACGTGGTCTGAATTTCTTTCACGTTCACTGCGGGGTCGTTTATGTCTTCCACCCATTCCATCATTTTATCTACTTCGTGCCGGTAGTTTAATATTTTAGTGGGTTTTCGTTTGGCCGCCTTTTTCTGCGCCGGTGTTAAATTGGCCAAATGCCTAGAGCGCATCGCCGTACGCCACACGTGCAAGGTGTTTTTGCGGGCATTCTTTAAGGCGCCTAGTTTCAACGGTTTGATTGTTTCCACCCATACTGCTTTATCTATCTTGTACTTAGAACAGTATTCCTTAAAGCCTAGCATTAAGGCGTCCCGCTCTTGCGCGGTAAATCCGGCAATGGCTTCTAGCTGGACGGCTGCCCATTCCACGTCATTCAATTTGCTACCGTCGGTGCTAGGCGCCTTGAAATGGCCTTCACGGACGCCCGCGGCGAACCACGTGTCGTAAAGTACGCTAGACTTCTTGCCTGCTTTGTTAATTGCGCGGGCGTCCGCCATACGTTCGTTAGCCATACCGGCAAATGCTTTCTTAGTGATAGTACTCATAATCGTTTTCCTTTCAAGTTTAACCCGCCTCGCATTATGCGATACATAATGCCGTCGAATTGAGAGCTACTATAACTTGTTTTGGGCAGAATACAATAGATAAAGCGACAACCCGACAGATATAGATAGGGTACATGTACCCCATTTTTGAAGTAGGCGCGACGCTGCGGCGGAACTGGCTTCTAATGGCGGAGGGGAGGCGTTACGCTGCGGCGGAACTGGTCTCAAAGAGGACGCTGTGGTAGCCGTCCTCCCGAGTGGTGGTTACTTGTCTTCGTCTACGTGGCAGTCCCAGTCCTTGTAGTTCGGCCAGTTGCCAGCGCGTACCATCTCGCAGTAGTGGTTACCTGCCTCGACCTCCGCTAGGTAATCATCGTGCTGCACGTACCCGAATAAGCACGCCATGATTACGGCTCCCATGATGGTGAAGTAAGTTCTCAGTAAGATTACTTGCATTGTTCATTCTCCTCTTGTGCTATGAATGTTTGTACTTTTACCCGTGCCATAAGCTCACGCTTACCAATGAACAGTAGTTGGAACTTGTGGTTGCCTATTGGTTGAATGATCCAATCAGTAGGATCGTCCTTTGCTTCTCTTGCGAACTTAGCTTCGTATGCGTTCATGTTGTTCTCCATTCGGTTAAGGTTGCCCCCTTTCGGGGGCGGTTGGTGGTTACTCTTCGGCTTCTGCTAAACGTTCGGCTTCTGCTAAACGTTCGGCCATCGCTAGCGCGGCGTTATATATGGTATCGGCGTCCTCTTCGCGCCCTGTTACCCAGAAAATGCCTAGCAATTCCAGCTTAGTTAGTAGGAGTTTCGCGCTTGGTACAACTGGCGCGTCTGGAAGTGGTTCCCAATCTGAATCGTTCATAACGTTTTCCTTTCAGTGTAAGTCGAAGCATGATTGCCTCGACTTGGTAACTATATTACCACAGTATAACTAGAACACAATAGATAAAGTGACAACCCGATAGATATAGTCGGCCTCGTATCCTGTGGGCGAAGGCCGAATCCCCTGTATGCAAAGGGTACGGGGGGTGTACCCCCCACTTGAGCCATTTAGGATTCCTTAGTATCTTGTATATACTAATCTACTCGAGTAATTTAAAAATTTATCAAAATCGCCACACTACTGTACAAAAAATGACCAGAGAAAGACCCCCCACACCTTTATAAGTACCTAGTGATAAAAAAATTTTTTTCCTGTATATTACGCATTGTGTCTAAGTCTAGTCGGAACGCGGGGTTATATGGTCTTATTGTTAGAGCCTGAGTTAGGTGTGCCGTTTTCGGCGGACACCCCCTATATGGATCTAAAAGAGCGGGCGGAAGCTGCGTGCAACACCGCCCTACAACTAAACGTCCACGGGTTAGACATAACCCCCACAAAAGAAGATACCGATGCTGCCGCTGGTATGCTTGTGGAATATGCAGAAAACCCCGAGAAGGCTTCTAAACGAATGACCAACAACAAGATGTCCGCTGTCCGTCCTGCTTCCTTAGTTATAGCCGACGGCATCCTCCGGGAGTTCGGGCAGTCTGTGGTGGAGAGTTCAGTACAAATCCGGCACATGGTTACGAACAAACTACTACTTGAAACAGACAACCCCGATGCCAAGATACGGCTACGAGCGTTAGAGCTGCTCGGGAAGATTTCAGACGTGGGGTTGTTCGCAGAGAAGTCCGAGGTCACAGTCACCCACCAATCCAGCGATGACCTGCGCGCAAAACTGCGTGGGAAGTTAGAGAAGTTAGTTAACCCGCCCTTAGAGATAGAAGACAATAAACTTGTCATTTCGAGTAAGTCGTTAGACGTTGAAGATGTTTTTGGGGATGAGGATGACATTGTCTACGACGACTGATTTTACTGATGAGGAAGTCCAGTTGATGTTGGACAACCTTGGGCACTATTCCGACGACGAAGTGGTTGAGATAAACCGTATCGTGGACGAGCTTGATGCCCGTAAACACAACCAAGCGGCGTACGACGACCTTATAGAGTTTTGTAAGGTGATGATGCCCGAATTCATCGTGGGCAAACACCACCGCATTTTGGCTGATATGTTGATGGCTATTGAGGCGGGGGACAAGGATAGGGTGTGCGTAAACATCCCTCCACGTCATGGTAAGTCACAACTAGTATCTATATTTTATCCTGCATGGTTCTTAGGGAGAAACCCCAACAAGAAAGTTATGATGGTATCCCACACCACTGACTTAGCAGTAGACTTCGGGCGAAAAGTACGTAACCTCATATCCATAGACGCGTACAAGGCTATATTTCCTACGGTAAGCCTAGCTTCGGATTCTAAGTCAGCCGGGCGCTGGAACACCAGCGTAGGGGGCGAGTATTACGCCTGTGGTGTGGGATCTGCGCTGGCCGGTCGAGGTGCAGATCTGCTGCTTATTGATGACCCGCATTCTGAGCAAGACGTGATTAACGGTAACTTCTCTGTGTTCGAGAAAGCCTACGAGTGGTACACGTTCGGTGCTCGTACGCGCTTGATGCCGGGCGGTCGTGTAGCTATTATTCAGACTCGTTGGCATATGGATGACTTGACGGGGCGTGTGGTCAAGGATATGACGCAGAACGAGCGTGCTGACCAGTTTGAGGTGGTAGAGTTCCCCGCGATCCTCGAAGTACTGGACGGGGACAAGGTTGTAGAGAAACCGTTGTGGCCTGAGTTCTTTGATCTTGAGGCGCTCCTCCGTACCAAAGCGTCGATGCCTAACTACCAGTGGAACGCGCAGTACCAGCAGTCCCCCACGGCAGAAGAAGCGGCTATTGTTAAGCGAGAATGGTGGCAGGTGTGGGGTAAAGACACCCCGCCCCCGTGCGAATACTTGATAATGGCGTTAGACTCCGCGGCTGAGAAACATAACCGTGCGGATTACACGGCGTTGGCTACGTGGGGGGTGTTCTTTAACGAGGAGACTGACCTACATAATGTCATACTACTAAATTCCATAAAGCAGCGGCTAGAGTTCCCCGAGCTTAAATCAATGGCGATTGAGGAGTACACTACGTGGGAGCCGGACGCGTTTATTGTGGAGAAGAAAAGTTCGGGTACCGCGCTATATCAAGAAATGCGCAGAATGGGGCTTCCTGTTTCTGAGTTTACCCCCCACAGGGGGTCAGGTGATAAACTTGCGCGACTAAACTCCGTGGCGGATATAATAGCATCAGGTATAGTATGGGTACCTGCGACACGATGGGCAGAAGAGCTAGTTGATGAAGTGGCGGGGTTCCCGTTTATGCCGAACGATGATTTAGTTGACGTGACAGTTATGGCGTTGATGCGGTTTCGTCAGGGTGGGTTCTTACGGTTGCCTTCAGACGAGCAGGAAGAACAGCAATATTTTAAACAGCGCCGAGGCGGGTACTACTAATGAAGGGTAAGTATAATGGCTATTGAAAAAAGTTTGGGGCAAGCCCCGCTAGGGGCAGGCGAGATAGACGACGAAGAACTCGAAGGCGAGGTTATTGTAGTCGAGCTTGAAAGCGATGAAGACGACATATCGGATCTTATAGAAGAAGCTAGAGAGATGATGTCCTTTGAGGATAACCTAGCAGAAGAACTTGACGATACCGAGCTTGAAACCTTATCGGGGGAACTCATTGGGCTTGTCGAAGCAGACGTCGATAGTCGTAAGGAGTGGGCGGACATTTATGTAAAAGGGCTGGATCTAATAGGATTCAAACACGAAGAGCGTACCGAACCTTGGCAGAACGCGTGCGGTGTTCACTCTAATGTGCTAGCCGAAGCAGCCATACGCTTCCAAGCTGAAACCATGAGCGAGACGTTCCCCGCTGCCGGCCCAGTAAAGACCAAGATATTGGGTATGGAGACCAAAGAGAAGGAAGAAGCTGCCGAGCGAGTCAGGGCAGATATGAACTACGAACTGACCGAGAATATGGTCGAGTACCGCCCAGAGCACGAGCGTATGTTGTACAGCCTCGGGCTTGCGGGTTCCGCCTTTAAGAAGGTGTATTACGATACTACTGCCAAGCGCCAATGCGCGCTGTACATCCCAGCAGAAGATGTTGTAGTACCTTACGGCGCGTCAAACTTGGAAAGCGCCGAGCGTGTGACTCACGTTATGCGTAAGACCAAGAACGAATTATACAAGATGCAGGCTAACGGGTTTTACCGAGACGTAGAGTTAGGTGAGCCAGTGGCGTTCCATACGGACATCCAGAAACGCAAAGCCCAAGAGGGTGGGTATAGTATAACCGACGACGACCGGTACGCGTTATACGAGATCCATGCAAACTTAGTGATAGACGGGGTAGATGACGAGGATGATCTCGCCAAACCGTATGTCGTAACCTTAGAACTAAATACAGGTAAAGTACTATCTATATACCGAAACTGGGACGAAGAGGACGATTTACAGGTTAAACGGGAGCATTTTGTCCATTACAACTATGTTCCGGGCTTTGGGTTCTACGGACTTGGCCTTATTCACATCATCGGAGGGTATGCTAAGGCCGGCACATCACTTATTCGTCAATTAGTTGATGCCGGTACCTTATCTAACCTGCCGGGGGGCTTAAAAGCTCGTGGATTACGTATAAAAGGTGATGATACACCGATTGAGCCGGGCGAATGGAAGGATGTGGACGTACCGTCGGGGGCGATCCGCGACAATATCATGCCACTACCCTACAAAGAGCCTAGTCAGGTGTTATTGGCGTTATTGGACAAGATTACTACCGAAGGGCGTCGTTTAGGCGCTATTTCGGACATGAATATCTCAGATATGTCCGCAAATGCCCCAGTTGGCACGACTCTTGCGCTGTTAGAACGCACTCTCAAGCCGATGGCCGCAGTACAGGCGCGAGTGCATTACTCGATGAAGCAGGAATTTAAGCTCCTGAAAGCGATAATGGCCGAATACGCTCCCGCTGAGTATGGGTATTTGCCTGTTCGCGGGGAAGTATCTGCGCGGCAGTCTGACTACGCGATGGTTGACGTCATCCCAGTGAGTGATCCGAACAACACTACGATGGCGCAGCGTGTTGTGCAGTACCAGACTGTACTACAGATGTCTGAGAAAGCCCCGCAGATCTACGATTTGCCTCAACTACACAGGCAGATGATAGAAGTATTAGGGATCAAGAACGCAGAGAAGATTGTCCCCACCAGAGAAGATGCTACGCCAGTAGACCCAATCAGTGAGAACATGAACGCGCTGGTCGGGAAGCCTATGCGGGCGTTTATCTACCAAGACCACGAAGCGCATATAACAGCTCACAAGTCCTTCCTAGAAGATCCTATGGTTGCTCAGATGATAGGTCAAAACCCACAAGCTAAACAGATCATGGCTTCGCTTCAGGCGCACATCGCAGAGCATCTAGGGTTTAGTTATCGTAAACAGATGGAGGAGAAGTTGGGTGCAGGACTACCGCCGCCAAATGAACGCCTCCCTGAAGAAGTCGAAGTTAACCTCGCAAGGCTAATAGCCTCCGCAGGGCAGCAAGTCACCGCTGAGAACAAACAGAAACAGGCGCAGCAACAAGCCGCGGAACAACAAAAAGACCCTGTAATCCAAATGCAGCAGCAAGAGCTGAAAATAAAGGAGCAGGAGGTACAACGCAAGATACAGAAAGATCAGGCAGATACGCAGCTTAAACAAGCTGAGTTACAACGTAAAACGCAGAAAGACCAGATGGATACTATGGTCGATAACGCCCAGATCCAGCTAGACGAACGGGAATTAGCGTTAACCGCGCAGAAAGAAGGCGTACGGTTAAACGCGGACACCCGAAAAGCTCAGACCCAGTTGGAGCTTGACTTACTCAAGTTGTCCGCTGCGGAACAAAAAGATAGGAACAAAAAATGACTGTGTTTGACGTTATAAAACGACAGATCATAGCTGACCGAGAGTCAGTAAAAGAATTTCTTGCTACTGGAGGAGCTAAAGACTACTCCGAGTATCGAGAGATCGCAGGAAAAATACGAGCGTACGATGCCTGCGTAATCCACATCGAAGACCTCGCGAAACACTACTTGGAAGATGATGACGATGAGTAAAATAGAAACAGTACAACCACTTGTGGTACCTGCACACGTCCAGCAAGAACGGGACGAAGCAACTTTTGAAGCGCAGTTACCCAGACCTGTAGGGTACAGAATATTAGTAGCCTTACCTGAGATAGAAGCGGAGTACGAGGGCGGCATTTTAAAAACCGACAGCGTACAGAAACGTGAGTACATAATGTCCATCATGGGCATTGTGCTTGATATGGGGGATAGCGCGTACAAGGACAAAACGCGTTTTGGTGATAAACCTTGGTGCGAAGTAGGGGACTACGTAATGTTCCGTATGAACACTGGGACACGTTTTACTGTAAGCGGTAAAGAATATCGGTTAATGAACGATGATTCCATCGAGGCGGTAATTGCCGACCCTCGTGGCATCACACACGCGTAGGGGTGGGTTATGGGATTTAGAGAGATAAGTTTAGATTCGTCTGAGGACGAGAATGAAGATTTTGATTTGGAAGCGAGTAGCGCGGTAGAGATAGACCTTACTGGCAAAAAGACCGCGGACGACTATCGGGACGAAATAGAGGGGGATATTGAAGTTGAGATTGACTCCGAAGAACCGCCCGAGACTCCCCCTGTGGCGGAGGACGAGGAAGACGTTACTGATAGTGACTTATCACACTACTCAAAAAGTGTGCGTAAGCGTATCGCGCAACTGACTAAAAAACACAAGCAAGAATCTTCCGCTAAGGAGCAGGCGCTAAACGCGAAGCTCGAAGCAGAGGAGTTGGCGAAAAACTTGCTGGCTGAGAACCGGCGACTGAAAGGTGACGTCAACAAGAATCAGTCAGCTCTAATAGAACAAGCTAAACAAAACGTCGCAACCGAAGTAACTGCGGCGCGGCAGGCGTATAAAGACGCGTACGATGCAGGTGACGCGGACAAGGTTTTAGACGCGCAAGAAAAACTGAATGTTGCAACCAATAAGTCAGAAAGGCTTGACCGGTTTAAACCCGCCCCTTTACAGGAGGAGGAAGAAGATGTAACAATACCCCCATCAGCAGACCCAGCAACGTCAGTAGATACCAAAGCTATGGATTGGAGCAAACGCAATCCTTGGTTTGGAGACGCCGACGAACCTGAAATGACTTATTTTGCTAGGGGAGTGCATGATAGATTAGTTAGACAAGGTGTAGACCAGACGAGCGACGCGTATTACTCGGCTATAGATAGTCGGATGCGCGAAGTTTTCCCAGAAAAGTTCGAGGACAGCCCCGCAAAACGGGCACCCAAACGTAGCAATGTTGTCGCGCCAAGCACCCGTAGTGTGGCGAGCAAGAATATTAGCCTATCGGCATCACAGCAACGAATAGCAGACAAATTCGGTTTGTCCTACGAACAATACGCACGCGAAGTCTCACGATTACAGAGGAATTAAGACATGGCCGAGAATAGAGTTAAACGAGAAAGTACTACCCGTGAAGCAACCGTCAGCAAAAAAAGTTGGCAGTTACCGTCTCTTCTGGCATACCCAGACCCAGAGCCGGGCTACAGGTTTTACTACGTCAGAATAGCTACTTTAGGTATCACTGACGCGACAAACATCAACTCAAAACTTGATGAAGGCTGGATTCCCTGTAAAGCAGAAGATTACCCCTCATTGGTACACTCTGTTGAAGATAATCCTAGGTTCCCAGACAGCATCGTTACTAAGGGCTTAATGCTATGCAAAATGCCTGAAGATATGGTGATGCAGCGGGATCAGTATTACCAGTCGCAGACTGACGGCAGTATGCAGTCGGTAGACAGTCACTTTATGAGGGAAAACGATCCCCGCGCCCCACTGTTTACTGAGCGCAAAAGCTCGGTATCATTTGGTAAAGGCGCTTAATTCAATATAGAGGAATGTGAAGATGGCTAATATAGCTTCAGCAACTGGCCTCAAGCCCGTCAATTTAATTGGCGGAGGCCCATTTCAGGGCGGAACAATTCGTATGTTCCCCCTGTTCGACAACGCAGCAACCGGTTTTTTCAACGGCCAAATCATTTTGATTGGCGCTAATGGACAACCGCTTGCCGCAGCAGCAACACCGACGACAAGTACAGCGGGCGTTGTAGGCGTATGTACAGGCGTTAGTTACGTATCGCCTACTGGCGAGTACCGTCAGGATCAGTCTTTACCAGCGAACGCAATTACTGCCGGATATAAAGATGTCCAAATTATGGTCAACGACGACCCTAATGTAGTAATGCAAATCCAAGGCAGCAACTCGTATGCGACCCTAGCATTGGCGCAAGCCGATGTAGGTTCTAACGCGGCAGTGGCTGTATTTACCGGTAACGCAGCAACGGGCAACTCAGAAATGTCGTTGACCAACGCTGGCGCGACTACAAATACGCTTGGTTTTCGTATTATGGGCTTTGTTCCGGGAACTGAGACAGACACGTTTCCGGAAATCTTAGTTAAATTCAACTTTGGTGTACATTCGTATACTAAATCCGCTGGCATCTAGGAGGATATAGCACATGGCTATTTCACGCGCACAATTACTGAAAGAACTCCTCCCGGGTCTTAACGCTCTATTTGGTTTAGAGTATGCTAAGTACGGTGAAGAGCACACAGAGATCTTTGAAACAGAGACTTCTGATCGCTCTTTTGAGGAAGAAACTAAACTGTCTGGCTTTGGCGCCGCACCGACGAAAACTGAAGGTGCTGCCATTGTTTATGACAATGCACAAGAAGCGTTCACCGCACGCTACACGCACGAAACCGTTGCTATGGGCTTCGCCCTTACGGAAGAAGCGATCGAAGATAACTTGTACGATTCGTTATCTAGTCGTTATACCAAAGCATTGGCTCGCGCTATGGCGTACACCAAGCAGGTTAAAGCTGCTAACATTCTTAACAACGCGTTTAACGCGGCTGTTACTTATGGTGACAACGTCTCGCTAGTTAACGACAGCCATCCATTAGTGGGCGGCGGGGTTAACTCAAACCGTCCATCTACTGGCGCCGACCTTAACGAGACTTCTTTGGAAGCCGCCGTTATCGGTATCGCTGCGTGGACTGATGAGCGAGGCTTATTGATTGCTTCACGACCTAAGAAACTCATTATCCCACCTGCGTTGCAGTTTGTTGCAACTCGCTTGTTGGAGACTGAGGGACGTGTTGGAACTGCGGACAATGACATCAACGCTATTAAGAGCAACGGTGTTATCCCACAGGGTTACGCAATTAACCACTATCTGACTGATCCGAATGCTTGGTTCCTGACCACTGACGTACCAAACGGACTGAAACACTTCGTTCGTACTAAGATGTCTACTGGCATGGACGGCGACTTTGATACAGGCAACAGCCGGTACAAGGCTCGTGAACGTTATTCGTTCGGCGTATCAGATCCGCTCGGTATCTATGGGTCAAAACCCGGTATCTAGTAAACTCTTTTGTTTGAGTTTGGGGGGAGCACTTGTTGCTCCCCTTTTTTTGCTGTACGATTAAGTCTAATCCCTGACTACCTGCAATCCCGTGGGTAGACTTATCCCAGACAGGAGATTCTCATGGGTACTACAACTTTTTCCGGCCCAATTAAAGCCGGTACGATCAAAAACACCACAGGCACAACCGTAGGTTCTGACGTTGCAAACGTTGGTTTCGTGGATATGACGCAAGCGACGGGGGGTGTACTCCAAGCGGACATCACCGCAGACACGAACACCGATATTGTAATCCCAGCATATTCCGCAATACTAAGCATAAATACCCTAAATACCGTAGCGAATACTGGCACCAGTAAAGCCGTAAACATAGGCACTGTAGACTCTGCTGGAGTTGTCAATACTTCGGCATTAGTTGGCGGTTTGCCGCTGGATGCGTTAGGTTGGAAAAACGCTACACCATCTACTAACGTAGACAGAATCGCGCTTTGGCAAAACACAGGGGCGGAAGATTTACGAGTCACCCTCAAGGCTATTAACACGGGCAGTGGAGCGTTCCGAGTGTATATCCAATACGCGCAGGCCATCAACGCTGCCGCCAACCCCTAGTGAGGTTCTTACGTAAGATCTGGGTAACGTTTACTGAGTTGGTAAAGCGAGTTTTTATGGCTATTTTTAACAATCTAATTCGTACAGACGTTGTAGGTACTAACGTCATAACTAGTCCAGATCTAAGTTCTGGTGGGGGCGGACTGTCGCCCCTACTCCCCTTCCCGGGCACATTAAACTACACCACCCCTGATGCCGAGTCCGATAATCTTTCTTTTAATGCTTGGACGTTGCGTAACGCCCTCTTGGACTACACTAATCAATACCCAGTAGGTGCTACGTACCTCGCCTATCCAGATGACGGATTTGCAGGGCCGGGTAGAGACCGAACATGGTACAACGGAGTCCCGTACTTGTACCAATGGAAGTATTTTAACCAGTGGTGGGTGGTCAACCCTCCGACCAGCTACGAAGTATTCTTAGGAAATAACTTTCTTAGTACAACCCCTCCGTATGACGACCTAGGAATTACCTACCCCCCACTTGTCTCAGGAACTTCTAGAGTGCTTCAGATGTACGGCGCAGGGACTGATTTTAATGCGACAGAGAACAGAAAAAATCTAACAGACGGCCCTACCAACGGTAACGAGTTTCTTAACATCGGATGGTCGGTTAACCGATACAACATAAGCAACGCTACTGTAACAGGACAGACAGCGTTAAACGCGTTGAGCGAGACAGACTTCAACAATTTTGACGGGATGCTGCCTGCGAATGGGTCTACAAATTACTGGCATAGAACTGAGTGGTCACAGGTAGTCCCCATGCCTAGAGGGGGAACAACCCCTCCACAAGGCCCATTGGCTACAAATGGCGATAAACTGCGTGTAGGAGTACAGATACGGTTTCCTTCAGAAGACCCAATGCGAGAGCTTAATTTTGCGGGCTTCGCTATTTCGTATATCACTGCCCCGAGGGTGGATGTAACCGACACGACTGGGGGCAACGTTGACGACTCCAAAACGTTTGTTGATTACATAACGTTTAATGCTCAAGGGCAGACATTCGACTTGCCCACAGGGGCGTACAACACGGTTGTTGACCTTGTAGATATGGTATCAGGCACAGACTACATGATTATCAACCTAGGGGACACTTCCGTAACTACTTGGCAAACCACTGGGTACGGTACCGGGTCGGTGTTTTGTGGGATACCATTTACTGCAACACGTAACGGAGCGCCGGGGGATGGTACCGGACAACTAGTACCTCTTGACGGTGTTAGAAGAGGGCGTACTAACTGGGGCGGGCTGGATACGAATAACCCGTACGATGTTGCAAGTACTTCGTACCAACCCCCTATGCTGAACAATTTGTTACGGACGGTAACTGAGAAGGGGCAATTAGACCAACGAAACTACAGGGAATTTACTGATGTGTCCTTTGACTCAACTATCCCTCCTGAAGTTATCGCAGCAGGGCTAGACTCCTCGGGCATACAAAAGATAAAAATATCTTTGTTTCTCTGTGAGAATATGTCCTATCTGTACTCAGGTACTGGCACGGGTACACAGCTAATACCCTTAGAGGATACTGATTTGGGGGTTAAGTACATCATACGTAGTATTGATAACTTCCGCCAACCCGCACTACACCAAGCCACTGCTATACCTGTCGGGCCGGACACTGCCGCGCAAGATCTCCAAGTGGGGGCTACGTACACAATAAAATCCTACGGTAGCCCCAATGCCACTGACTGGGGAGCCGCTGGGGCGCCTGTAGGATGGAACCTAGGAACGGCGTTTAGGTGTACAGCAGCAGCTACAGGTGATGGAGTTGCTACTTTGGGCGGGTTCCTTGTCGGAGACGTCATAACAATCGCTGTAGAAGACCCTGACGACGGCGCGGATGTTGGACGTCTATCGGGCGCAGTGCAATTCTTTTCCCCATACGTCGAGTTTGTCGCTGGGTAACAATTTAAGTTGAGGTAAAACATGTCACTGATATATCAACAAAACGGCTCCCAAGGCGCGAAAACAATAGAGTTTCTAGTGCGCGATGGTTCAGATAACGGCAAAGTTTCTCTATTCTCGAATCTTGCAGGGTCAGAAATAGCTATAAACGTGTGGGGTGGGGACGCTTTCTACCCATACAGAGTATCAAACGTTTCGTCAACACTAAACACGAGTACAAACGTCGCTGTCATCCAAGGTGCTGGGCGCTTCCAAATCGTTATTCCGGCTAGTAAGCCCTTAGCGATATACGCCTCGCTAAAAGCGAGCGTTCAACTAATATCGGGTATTTAAAATGCGCCGTTACTACGCCTCGGGCGGTAAAGTAAAAGGCTCTGGCATGAAAGGTATGAGCCAGAAGAGTGGGGATAAGCGTCCTACCAAGTCTGGTGCCGGCATGACAGCTAAAGGGGTGGCTAAGTACCGCAGGAACAACCCCGGAAGTAAGTTAAAGACAGCGGTTACAGAAGACAAACCTACTGGCGAACGAGCGGGGCGCCGAAAGTCGTACTGTGCTAGGTCAGCAGGACAAATGAAGCAGTTTCCCAAAGCTGCTAAAGACCCTAACTCTAGGCTACGCCAAGCTAGAAAACGTTGGAAATGTTGAGGTGATGTTATGACAAAGAAGAAAAAATACAGTAAGTATGCGGAGGATGTGACAGTCCCTAGTAACCCTAAGAAATCTAAACGAGAGCGCACAGAAGAGAAACAAGCCTTAGATTTCGCTAACGACCCTAAGACGGGTAAACCCATGAGAATGGAAGAAGAAGACTACAACTACGCCGGAGGTGGCAAAGTGAGTACATGTGGTAGCAAACGCAAGAAGAAGATGATGGCTGGTGGGATGACTGCTCCTATGGGTGGCGGTGCTCCTATGGGCGGCGGTGCTCCTATGGGCGGCGGTGCTCCTATGGGCGGTGCTCCCATGTCAGAGGAAGAACGCAAGCGTAAAATGCTAGAAGCGATGAAGAAAAAAGCTGCTATGGGTGGTGGTGCTCCTATGGGTGGTGCGCCTACTCCACCTCGCCCTGCGATGAAGAAAGGCGGGAAAGTGAGTAGTGGTAAGAAGTACAAGCAGTCTGTTCGCGGCGCGGGTATGGCTACCAAAGGCGTACGCAAATGTAAGATGCGATAGTGCTATGCGTCGATACTACACAGTAAAAAAGATGAAGGAAGGCGGCCCAGTAAAAGACGCGTGCTACAAGAAAGTAAAGTCGTCTTACAAGGTGTTCCCGTCCGCGTATGCTTCTGGGGCTATTGCTAAATGCCGTAAGAAGGCGGCTAAATAGTGCGTAAGTACTACAGCTCTGGGGGCGGTGTCCGTAAGACTAAAAAGGGCGCTGCGCTAAAACGTTGGTTTAAAGAAGACTGGAAGGATGTCAGCACTGGTAAGGCTTGTGGTAGGGAGAAAGGCGATGGTAGAGGCACACCATATTGCCGCCCATCTAAACGGGTGTCTTCCAAAACCCCAAAAACTTCTGGCGAAATGTCTAGTACGGAAAAGAGCAAGAAGGTTAGAGAGAAGAAAAGTTTAGGACAACCAGCGGGAAAACCGCGCAGAGTGTCATCTCTCAAAAGAGGTAAATAATGGCGACTACAGGCACTACAGATTTTGACATGGATTTTACGGAGATCGCGGAAGAGGCGTGGGAACGCGCTGGCCGTGAGATGCGTTCAGGCTATGATCTACGTACCGCCCGACGCTCTATGAACATAATGACTATCGAGTGGCAAAACCGCGGGATAAATTTGTGGACAGTGGATAGCGGGGAAATAAACTTATTGGAGGGGGTAGGACAATACTCGCTACCCTCAAATACAGTAGATCTTATAGAACAGTACATCCGGACTGATAGTGGAAACGAGAACACTCAGCAAGACCTAACAATTAGTCGAATTAGTGTAAGTACTTATTCGTCTATTCCTAACAAATTAAACGAGGGCAGGCCGATCCAAGTATGGGTTGATCGCCAACGGGACGCCCCACAAATAAACATTTGGCCTGTACCAGACAGTAACCGGTACAAGTTTAGATACTACTACATGCGGCGCATCCAAGACGCGGGCGCAGGCTCGGAAACTGCTGATATGCCATTTAGGTTTCTCCCCTGTCTAGTGTCTGGACTAGCGTACTATATATCTATGAAGGTACCTGAACTCATGCCTAGAATACCTATGCTAAAAGAGATGTACGAGGAACAGTTTGCGCTAGCTGCGGGGGAAGACAGAGTTAAAACTTCAGCCCGTTTCGTACCTTCTACCTATAGGATATAGCAATGAGTAGTCGGTTTGCCGCGGGCAAAAAGGCTTTTGGTTTTTGCGACGTTTGTAGTTTTCGCTGCGAATTATCAGAACTGAGAGACTTGATTGTAAAAGGTGCGGACACAAATATACGTGCGTGTAGAGAGTGTTGGGATCCAGACCACCCCCAGTTAAAATTAGGTGAGTTCCCTGTAGACGACCCTCAAGCGTTACGCAATCCACGCCCCGACCTGAGCTTAGGAACATCTGGCCCAGCGAGCGCGAGAAACATATATTGGGGATGGGCACCTGTTGGGGGCGGTGAGACTCTAGTAGCCAAAGCTAAATTAGGTACAGTAACGGTGTCAACATGAATTACACAGAACTAAAAGCCAACATACAAGACATTACTGAGAATACGTTTAGTGACGACCAGCTTGCTATGTTTACACAACAAGCAGAGCAAAAAATATACAACTCAGTACAGTTTCCTGCGCTACGTAAACTTGATACGACCCCACTGGCGCTAAACAAACTATACACACTACCAACAGACTTTTTGTACACGTATAGTTTAGCGGTTGTCAGTAACAACGAGTATACGTACTTACTCAACAAAGACGTTAACTTCCTCCGAGAAGCGTACCCCAACCCCACTGTTACAGGCGCTCCGAAACACTATGCGTACTACAGTGATACGCAGTTACAACTTGCCCCAACTCCAGATGCTGCCTACGCTGTAGAGCACATATATGGGTACTATCCACAATCTATTGTGACCGCCGGCACTACTTGGCTAGGGGACGTTTTTGACAGCGCGCTACTTAACGGGGCGTTAGTAGAGGCTTTACGCTTTATGAAAGGTGAGCCAGACCTAGTCCAACAATACGCACAGATGTTTGTGACGTCATTAGGTCTACTTAAAAACTTAGGGGACGGTAAACTACGTCAAGACGCCTACCGAGCGGGCCAATTTCGACAACCAGTAGGATGATATGGCAATTTCACAAACACTATGCACTTCTTTTAAGTTAGGTCTGCTAAACGGCGAGACTAATTTCACTACGGATACTTTTAGAGTGGCGTTGTACACAGGTGCAGCGGATCTCAACGAGAATACTACGTCGTACACAGGTACCACAAACGAAGTCGCCAATGGAAACGGGTACGGGCAAGGAGGAGAACTTCTTACTGTAGTTGGCCCGACCACAACCGGAACTACGGCCTACGTCACTTTTAACAACGTTAGTTGGGATAATTCTACGATCACCGCCCGAGGTGCGCTTATATATAAGAGTGGGGGGACTAACCCCGCTGTAGCCGTACTAGACTTCGGGGCGGATAAGACGACCTCCAACAGTAGTTTTACCGTCACGTTTCCCGCACCTAACGCTACTTCCGCTATCATCAGGATCGAGTAATGGCAACAACTTATACAGACATACTAAAATTAGCTAAACCTCAGACCGGAGACTTAGACGGGGTATGGGGAACAGAGGTCAATAACGAAATAACCGAGCTAGTAGAAGAAGCTATTGCAGGGTTAGCCGTAATTGACGATTGGCTAAACAACGAAATAACCCTTGCATCTGGGGACGGTACTAATGTAAACAATTCTCGTAACGCAATACTGTCGATACGAAACGATTCTACCACTCTAAATGATATTGGTACGGTCAATATCCCCGACTCGTCTAAAGTGTATCTTATAGAAAACACCACGCTTTATGATGTGGTTTTTACGACAGGTATAGTTTCTGACCCAGCAAAAACAACTGCTACCGTTGATGCGGGCGAGACGGGCATTATATTTTGTGACGGAGGCGGAAACGTTAGTCCCGCTGCGGGCAGTTTGCCAACTGATGTCGTCATTGAGGGTACACTAGACGTAAACGGCGACTTTACTGTAGGGAACGACAAGTTTGTTGTTACGGCGCTAACTGGGAACACAGACATCAAGGGGTCGTTAGACCTTAGTGGGTCGCAGAGCGTCCCTGTCAACAGAGTTAGTACAGACCTTGACACGCAATCTCTCGCTACCGACCTTGTTACAGCTTTAGCGGTAAAAAACTACGTAGATAACGCTGGAGCGGAAAGCCTCGCGGACACCCTTGTTGTAGGCAACACTACTGGCGGTTCAAATGTAATTGTAAGTGCTGGTGACGACTTACTACTTTCTGACTCAAGCAAAATTAAATTGCAGTCCGATGGGAACGACTACTTACAGATATACAAAAATGGCGCCGGAGATTCTTATATAGAAGAAGTAGGTGGGGATGACCTTGTCATTAGAGGGAACAACATATCTATACAGAACGACTCTAACGCAAATATGATCTTCTCGAACGGCGTTTCTGCGTTCTTAGACTACAGGGGCGCCACTACCCCCGGAACTAAACTGTCAACTGACTCATCAGGCGCGAACATATTTGGGCTATTAGACTTATACCGCTCAAACGAAGTTAGTGAAGGAGGGCAAATAAACTTTCATAGAGCCTTTGACGATGCTACTGGTTGGTATGTGGATGTGTTTGGTACTAACAACGCGCCAGATTTTCGTTTTGTAAACAATAACTCAGGTTCGGCCATACGTGCGCTTACTCTAAGAGCTGATGGTGGAGTACGGGTAGACAGCGGGTATTTGCAGATAAAAGGCCCAGCCGCCGGAGATCCTGACTCCAACCCCGATATATACTTGGACAACACAGAGACAGCCGCAAAAGATCAAAATTTAGGGGACATAGTATTTCGTGGGTTAAATGACAATGCCGAGATAACAAGTTACGCCACAATAGTCGCCTACTCTAGGGAGATTACCGACGGCTCCGAAGAGGGGGAAATAAGATTTTTTATACGGGATGGGGCTTTATACCAAGACCCGTTCTTTGTTGGTAACTACGGAATTACCGCAGATAGCATCCGAACGAGTAACACGAACAACTACAATATAGTTGTTAGGAATGACGCAACTTCTGCTGCGTTGTATGTCCAAAACTCTACCGATACCGGAAAAATTGCCTCGTTTAGGAGTAACGGCTTGGTTGCTAACGGCGGGGATGAAGTTTTAGGTGTCAACCCTACAGGCGTAGACGTAGCGGATAATCTAAATCTTACAGCGGCAGTGGGTTCTAGCGCCACTCTGACAATAGAAGCAGATGTAGGTAATGTCGATGAAAATGAGAACCCTCTTATACACCTACTCCAAGATGGGAAGCAAGTACGTGGGCATCTGCGCGTCGAAGGTTCAACATCCAGTAATGGCCTACTTGTTAACGCTACAACGTTAGAAGCCCTTGGGTTTGGAACCGCCATACAGTTTCTTACTGGGGGGAGCGCCACCTCAGACGGTGCTTTTGTAAGAGGAACGGCAAGGGTAACTATTATTGGTTATCCTACAACGACATCCGGTAGCGCCGCGGGTAACGTAGGTATAGGCACAAAAGACCCCGCAGCTAAATTACATGTGTTGGGCACTACAGCTACAACAACTCTAGGTGTTGGCACTACTGCACCTGCTCATCCGTTGGACGTAGTGGGCGTAGCCAAAATATCTGAATACCTGAGCATGAACAATAATGGGTATATCCGTGGGGATGTAACCGACTCGCTTGTGTATCAGACCACAACACATACGTTTAACAACAAAACCAACAATACTACATTCGCTACAATAGATGCAGACGGGCTAGCCGTAACAGGTACAGTTACTTGTGATGAGATTATATTTCCATCCCTCATAGATGATGCCTGTTCTATCAAAACAACTATAGATGGCCCAGCAACTCACTTAGATTTTAAGCTCAAGGATGATGACCATGAGTCTTTTAGATTTAGATTCGACCATTATCAAGAGCTTCCCAGTAATTATATGACTGCCGTAGAAATAAAACCAGATACGGCAGTGACTGCTCGTAACAAGTTTATCTTAGATGTAGAAGGTAGGGTAGAGGCTGAATCGTTTAAAGGGACGAGTGCCACTACCATTACCGACTTCGTTACTAACGTAGGTGTCGACCCTAGCAATACAACGGTACCTACTTCGGGTGCTGTTAAGGCTTATGTAGAT
>Ga0213865_10000902_pt1 | contig 19653 bp, 17 predicted proteins | sample PICome_6_FD_160100 | JGI IMG/M metagenome (GOLD analysis project Ga0213865, IMG submission 160100) | Coastal seawater microbial communities near Pivers Island, North Carolina, United States - PICO282 | ecosystem: Environmental > Aquatic > Marine > Coastal | place: USA: North Carolina...
AACTCACCATTTGCTACATTAATATATGTACTTCCTTCAACAGTTAGTGTTGCTGTATCAATCTCAACATTCTCTGTCATTTTGATGGAATTATTTTTTACAGTTATTCTTGGAGCACCTGCTGCAACTAACAAGATTGTGTCTGCTGCGTGACCTGTGAATCCGTTACCTATCCCTAATCCAATACCAGTTGTTACGTTAGCGTTGCCTCCGGACTCGCTTGCTGCTTCAATAAAGTTTGTGTACATCCAACTACTAGCAACATAGCTTCCGACATCATAACTAGTCGAACCTGACTTAGCTGCTGATTCAATAAAGTTTGCACCACTGTTTGTAATGCCGCCTAGTACTAAGTGTCCTGGCATCTTGACTTGCAAGTTTGCACTTGAGTTACCAGTTGCTTCAAATACTGTTGCTGCACCCGGTGTTTTAAAAGTAATTGTTGTACTGCTTAGTGCAATGGTATCGTAACTACCAATTTTAAGTCCTGCTGCGTCTAGTTTACCGCTATCGTCTCTTCTAGCAATAGTATCAGCGGCTGTTCCAATTGAAATGTCAGTCGTAGCATAATCGCCGTCACCTAATTTAATAAGTGCAGAACCTACATCAGTTAAAGAAAGTACAGTTGGCACACCTAGTGCAGTTGATAAAGTTGTGTTATTTACTGTTCCACTTTGATTGAAACTACCTGTAACATTTTTAACATATACAATAAATTCTTCATCAACAGATCCTTGTGCTGTTCCGCTTGTTGCGCCCTGTGTAATTGTATCGCCATCATTTACTGTTACACGACTTGTAAATGTTAATCTAACAACACTTGCCTCAGACCATTCTCTATTATTAAAGTCTTTGTCTTGAACAGCATTACCAAACTTTCCAACGTCACTAAACGGAATTGAACTTGCATCACCTGTGCCTGAATCTGTTCTAGCATATACTCTATTTTGAGCCAAGTCTGGCAGTTCAGCAAAAACAATACCGTTGTTTTTAATTCTTACAAAACCAGATGATGTTTCAAAGTTTTCATCTGAGAATTTAGCAAGACCTAAATCTGATTGTACTTTTGCCTGCGATCCTGTCCAACCTGTAGTTGCATTGTCTTCATCAAATGTATCAGCTGATTGCATAAGTAATTTACTTTGACGTATAGCTGCGTTGCTCTTAACATCATTGTCGATAATACTGTCTGCTTCGTATTGGAAATTATATTCTGCACCGGCTGCTGTTCTTGTGACAGTAACATTGATATCACTTGCAGTTGCTTCGCTTGCGTTTGCAACTTCATCAATAGGTCCATCTGATATTGTAGCAAATACACTTTGCCCTGGTTTATCGTATAGAGTTTCACCTATAACAAATACACCAGCTGTTGGTGTGTAAGTTACAATAATTTGACTTCCTAGCACTGCATCTGTAATAGGTTGAATGTCTATGATAGTACCTGCTTTTGCTGAACTATTCTGTAAACCGATTATATCACCTACGCTCCAGTTGCCGCCTGAAGTTGGCTCAAGGACTATTCTTTTTGCACCTGTAGCAACAATAAGATCATCTTTAGCAATGTTATTAAATTCAACGTTACGTAAGTCTTCTAACTGATCAAATGCTTGTATCTTCCCGTCAACATAATTTTTGTTTGTAGCTGCTGAGCCGTCTGTGCCTGGAAGTGCTAGGTTAGTGATCTGGTTGTTACCCATATCAATATCGCCTTCCATTGCACTACCACCAGTCAATGGTAAGAAGCCAACGCCTAGTCTGTTACCAGCCGGTGCAACTTGAATTTGTGAACCAGCACCTACGTTCCAACCTAACACACGATTGATATAACCTACAATCGCCTTTTCTGTTGGAACTGCTTGTCCCGAGTTATCACTCATTGAGTCATCAGCACTAAATTCGTTAATTGTAACACCACGTTTAAAGCCTAATGAGTTAGCGTTAGTAATACCAATTTCACCTGCAAATTCAATATCACCTGTTGATTGGTCAACACTGAAGAATTTACCAACTCTAAAGAAACCGTATTGGTCAGTTGACATCCAAAACACACGCCCTTTACGTCTTTCCCAAACTTGGGCTGTTGTAGCTGTTGGCGCATCTGAATAACTGTCTGCTAGACTATTTTCCGGATCACCTAAAATAACGTTTGGATAGTTACTTGAGTTAAATCCTCCTGTACCAATTTGTGTGAAGTCGTGTCCTGTTGCTCTACATAGCGAAATAGCAATAGTAATTTCTGCTGTAGCACCTGTGTTTAGACCACAGTTTAGTACCCTATCACTAGGTGTAATAGCAACAGCAACACCAGTGCCGCCGAATCCACTAATGTTAGTACCTTGATCTGCAATCGTAATATATGTAAATGCACCACTATCGTCATAGTCAGTTACTTGATGAATTTTACCATACCAAGTAAACAGCATACCGCCTGCATATCCTGCATCACCAGGTTGTTTGCCTGCAATGTCTCGTGTAATTCTAATTCTGTCTTTAGGATTCGGCAAAGGTTTGATAGCAATTCTTGTATCACCTTGACTACTACCATATCCACCTGATAAATTTGCTGTATCAATTTCTGGTACAACATATCCAAAACCGATTTCAATACCAGTAAAGATTTCATCTGCTGCAAGTGGCTGTTCAAATGTGTCAACGTTTTGGAAGCTCAAACTACGATATGTAATATCGTCGCTTTCGTCGAAGTTAATAGCAGTTGAAGGACGAGTAACTAGTTTAGCAGGTTCTCTTACACCGTCAAATGATAGTGTAAAGTTAGTCCTATATTCGATGATAGCACCATTGGGCACTGTGTCTCTTAAACTTCCAAAGAAGTCTTCTGCACTTACATCGTCGGCACGTAAGTCTAGTCTATAAACTGAATTACTATAAGTACCACCGACTGCAACAATATCATCTACGCTGTCTCCTTCTGCACCATCATTGTCTGTGTCAGACATATTAGTTACATTAGAAATAACATAGTTTAGAACACCAACTGAGCCACCGTGATCGATAGTAACTAAAGAATTTACAGTAGGCTTATAGCGCATATCAGTTACATACAACGAACTATCTTCAAAAGCGTTAGGTGTGTCAGGAGTTGTGTATGCCTTTGCAGGAACAACCATTGGATCCTTAAGTGTAACCTGATCTGGAATTTCATTTGGATCAGCACCTTCCGATACAAGTCCAAAGAATCCATAACCATTAGACCCGTTTAGTGATCGAATTTCTGAACCGTTTTTAGCATAGTACGCTGCTTGACAGTAGTATGTAAACATACTAACCATTTCAGAGAACGCACCATTGTTAGTAACAAGTCCGTAACCTAAGTCGTTGATTTGTGTAAAGTCGTTACCAAGCATAGAACGGTTACCAGCTGTTTGCAAGAATATATCTCTGTAGTATAATCCATCATCAAACTGCGTTTCATCGTATCCGACACCGTCATTTGAGTCAGGATCTAAATAAATTTTACACCAGCCGTTTCCTGAATCATAGTCTGAAATAGCGTTAACCTGATAACGTCTACCTTCTACATAGAATGGACAAGGTAGTTCCGGTGGTCGAACAAACAAGCCTTGACCTTCTTGAGAACGCACCCATAATTCATAATTACTAATTTTTCCGTTTTCTACACCTGTACCTGGATTAATAGTTTGTGGAATATATACAGGAATGTTACCTGTAAATGCATCAACGTACATACCACCTCTAAAGCGTTTTTCATTATCACTCTTAGAAAAACTAGAACCAGTTTGAATGTATGGTGATTTAGTTAGAATTTGTCCTTCCGGGTCAAGCACAACCATAAAGCCACCGTGTCCTTGAACTGTACAGTTTCTGATAATACTTGCATCACTCATTTGGAATGCATCCATTCCGTCATCATCGTTACGTTTAGGTGGATTATAAGTAGGATCAAATGCAAATGTAACTAGGTCAACTAATCCGTCTACAAGATCTACAGTTCCTGTTTCAGCTGCACCTAGTGACACATCTGGCTCTGTATTAACATTTTGTGCTGGTGCTGTTGCTGCTAACAGGTCAGATGATAAAGTTGCAATATGCTGGATGGCAGCACTTGTAATATTTTCTTGTCCGCTAAATCCTGCTGTATCAGTATTTTCGTCAATGTTAAATTGATTGATATAATTGAAATAGTATTCGCCTTGTGCTTCAAGTGCAAATTCTTGTCCGCCTCTTAAAAGGTCTTTGATAACAGCATCGACAATAAGTCCAACATCTCTGTAACATTTTCCTGTGTCGTATATAAACACAATGTTAGCATCTAAGTAGTCTACAACATCATCTACTAGTGAAGCTTCTGCATTAAGTATAGCTGTAGCTGCATCTTCTATGCCTTGTGCTGCAAATGCAATCGAAGGAGGTACTTCTACTGGAAGATTGGTTAAGCTATCTTCTGAAATAACTGTCTCAATAATATTTACAAGTTCGTCAAGTTTATCACCTTCTGTTGCAGTAGCATTGCTGCCGCTTGTGTTTTGTGTCTCTGCATTGCCTGCTGTTATTGTAACTGCTACACCTCTAACGATTTGATCTACAACATCTCCAAGTCTATCGTATGCTGCTACAGTTGCTTCTGTTTCACCTACGCCAAGCTGACTAATTGCATTATCAAAATAGCTTTCTGCGTTATATCTAGTTGCACTGTTACCGCCATACAAAATGTCGTAGGATAGTGCATCTACAATATAGCCTACATCTCTTTCACATTTTGCAGTGTTGTAGTCTAGTAGAGGAAAGTTTTCAGCAATCCAAGCAATAATTTCTTTTTGTATAAATGTTCTATTGTTTCTTAATCTGCTATGAGCATCATCTGCATTTGTATAAGGTAACACGCTAGGTGTAGGGAAAGATAATGCATCTGGCGTATTATTGTTTATAATGTCAATTACTTCATCAAACGCTGCATTTACCCTAACTCCTGCTGTAACATCAGCCACAACGTCGGGCAGAGCTGCTACTAGACTCTTAGCTTGTGTTAAGCCTAAAACAGTATCTGAACGATTTAATGTATCATATGTAGGCCTTCTATAAAAGCCACCTGCGGTTACAGTTTTATAGTTAGACCCTGTTGCTACATCATATGCAACAGCACGTACAGTTGATCTTGTTTCGGCTTTATATGTCGGTCTATTATAAAGAAGCTGATTTTTGTTGTTGTCGACGTAATGAATTACTTCTTCTTGAATAAATGTTTTATTCAAGCTCATTACTTCTGCTGCCGTAGTGTAATTGCCTGGGTTAGTTAGTCTCGGCCCAGTATTTTTAGGTCTTTCATTATCTGTTAGATAGTGTCTACCAAAGTAACCTTGTAATTCATTAGTCTGATTATAAAATGGTTGACCTGTTGTTGCTAGTGGAATTTCGTCAAATTCTTTATCACGGAAGAAATATGTATCAGCCCAAGGTGATTGTGAAACACGTCTCTTAGGTCTAATAATTACTCGTCTAAATTCATCACCTTTTAATGAAACGTTATTTGAAATCTTAATTGGTAAATCTTCTTCATAGATACCTGATTCTACAAAGATTGTAACTTGTTTCTGCTTAACAAAGTTTCCATATCTTACAGTTTCATTTTCAAGAAAGTTTTTACCGTTTAATTGAATAAGCTCAAATGTATCATTATTATTGTTTGTGCCATCATTATTAGTAACTTTAACAATACGTCCTTCGGCACCTGATATATTACCTACCATAATTTTCCCTGGTAGTGTATCTGTGTTGTCTGGATCGGCTTGATCGACAAATGTTCTAGTACCGTTATCTAGCACAAGTTTGTAGTTCATACCATAAACAATATCAGGAGCAGCATCAAGTCCATTGCCCATAATATCAAGTATCTGGTCAACTTTACCACCTTGACCTGTAATAGCTAGTCTTGCTGTATCGTCGGCATTAGGTGGATCAAATGTTTGAGCAACTTTGATACTATCAAAGTCTGATACACGTTCCTGGAAGACTTGACCAAGCACACCGCCTGCTGTGTAAGGTGTATATGCACTAATATCCCAAAGTTCTAATAGTTGGTCATCTTTATAAAGTTCAATAACTTTACCATCTAATGTGACATCAGTTTGTTCAATATTCTTAACATAAGCAGATTGTCCTTCAATTTCAGTCATACCGCCCATATTTTTAAAGATAATATGATCACCGTCTACTAATCCGTGATCTGTTGCTGTTTGTACCCTTGCACGTTCGTTGTTATCGCCGCTTAATGTAACAAAGTCAATTGCTTTTTCATTATAAAGAACATTTCTAAGCACTGCGTCAAGAAACAATTTAAGTTGTCCGACAGCACCAAGTGTTTCTGATTTTTGTTGAGTAATAGCAATTCTTCCGCTTGTGCTAGAAAAGTATCTTTCAGCTGCTTGGATAGATAAGAAGTTTGCTGTAAGTCCTCTACGGATATCAAATTCTAAAGCATCAAGAATTAATCCTGTATCACGTTCACATAATGCATTATCATAAACAAAATCTGGGAATGTATATTTGATCCATCCTGCAACTTCGTCTATTAGGTACTCTCTGTTGATTTTTATTAGGTCGCCTGTTTGAATTCCACCCCAAGAGTCTGTGCCAGCAAATCCTGTTGCTGTAACTTCTGCCGGACTGTCATTTTCTTCTTTTGTAACAGTTTGGAAGTATGGTCCTGGTTCAGGAGCGGATGTCTTAATAACTTCTTCTGCACGTCTTGCTGCTGCATTAATTGTTCTGTAAGCATAATTGAGAGATGCACCTTCTTTTCCTGGAGGTACGCCAACCATTCTGTCATCGCCATCTAAGCTGACAAAAATGTTCTGTGTAGATGCGTAGCCTGAGTTATCAACATAAAATTTAGTTGCTGCTTGTAAATCGTCTGCTCCGTTTGGTTTACCAAAACCCGCTAGTTCTCCTGGATGATCTGATAATGTTAGGATGCCTTCCATTTCGTCGCCTTGTCTGCGAACTATGGAATCTCTTGGCATTGCTACATCACTTAAGAAGTTACCTTGTAAATTAGCATCAACACCGGTATCAACCATTTGATGTACATCGTCATCAGCTTTCGTTCCACTTATGTAAGTTTTCGCTGCGTCAGCTTCAGTGTCACTTACAAGAGCAGCATCTTCTCTTCTTAAGAATACTGAAAGTAGGTTTTCACTTACAAATCTTAAGAAGTATACTGGCTGTACAACACCTACTGCTGATGTTGTAGCAGTAGCAACAAATACTTCTCCTACTGTACCAAAATCAGCACCGATGCTTGTCCAAGGCACATTGCCTACTGTTTTAATTTTATATGTTTGTCCTATTACAATAGTTGAAGCAGCTTGTTCACTATATAAGTTTACTGGATCAGTGTATATCGAATCAAAAACAAATTTTAATCCATTGATACTTGTATCGTAGCCGTGATTAACAACTTCAATATCGCCGTTTAAGTAACGAGAGATATTAAGTTTATACGAATTTTGAGTTAATGGTTCAGGTGCAACTCTAATTGGAAGTCCTGAACTAATATATCTTCTGTCAGCATAACCTTTGTTAATAACTAAGTCATCAATGTTAATATTTGTATTGTGAATGTCATTAAACTGTTGAGCGGCTTCATTAGAAACTGCAATATTAGCAATAGCATTTGACGCTGCGTTTAGTGGAGCTCCTAAACTCGGACTTGTATCGTCTGATAACTGCGTAAAGCCTGAACTAATTATAAGTTTTCCAGGTACACTGTAACTAAATGTAATTGTATCTGTTGCTTGTGAATCTAATGCACTATTTGACGCTAGTTCGACTAAATCAATTCCACTTCCGTCTGTTTTAACTAAAGGAACTGTGCTTGGTAATAATGTGTCTGGTGTATCACTTAGTGCTGTAAATGAAATAGTACCACTTTGACCGAAAATAGCGTAAATTTCTTGGAAGTTTTCATTTACTTTACGGAATGATTCTCTAATACTATCGCCGGTGCCGTCATTACCCTCAACACCGATATTAATGTCTTGTCTTGCCATTTATGTATGCTCCACTATGGTTTTTGCTGTAACATAGTTATTTATCGTATCGTTTTATAATCTTAATGTAAATAGTAATATGTTCATTCGAGAATATTCTATTAAAAAATTACACGAAAGATCTAGTAAACTAGGCAAAATACATCGCTATTATAGAACTTTAACAATGGTTTTACTACGCTGTGATAATTGTTCTAGTGAGTTTGTGCGTCCTAGAGGAAGTATGAATCCAAAAAGGCTAAACAATAACTATTTTCACGTTTGTAGTAATTGTGATGCTAAGACATTTGCCCAGAAAAAAGGAGTAGAGCGCAAGCAAATATGGGATTTACCTGCAAGCTCTGACATTCCTATTGGTCGAATATAGTTTCTTTAAAATTTACACTGACTCCGCAGCCGCAAGATGATTGTGCGTTTGGATTTTGTATATCAAACATTGCACCGATAATATCCTTTTTATAGTCTACAACAGACCCTAATAGAAACATAACGCTGTCTTTGCCAATAACAAATGCACAACCTTCTTTTGTTTTTACTACTTCGTCGTTAGGATGTAGGTCAGTAGGTGATTCTACTAACCCCCATTCATATTCAAATCCAGCACATCCGCCGCCTTTTAGATTAAGACTTATACCGTACACTTCATTTTCAGTAGAAAGTGCATTAATCTGCTTCTCTGCTGCTTCAGTTAAGGATACTATTCGCTTTTCCAAATTGTCCACGCTCCGTATGCTATTGCACCATATGCTGCCAATTTAGCAAAAGGCCCTGCAATTAAAACAATTAATCCTAATACAATTAGAACTGCACCATCCCAAGATGTGCGTTCTTCTAATCTACTGTTAATCCATTTTTTAATCATATTTCTTCTCCTTGTGTACAATATTTAGTAAATATATCATTTACAGGAGAAAAAAATGTTTAATTGGCTTTTTGGAAAATTCAAAAACTGGACGTTTATCCCTCACGACACAATAACTGTTCAAGAATATGATAAACACGTAAAAATCAACAATAGAAATAGACTTAAAAAATTAGTTGAAGAAAAGAAACTAGCAAGCCTATCTAAGAAAGAATTGCTTAAACTTGCAGACGAGTGTGATATCAAAGTAAGTGCTAGTCTTAGAAAAGCAGATCTAATTAAGAAACTTAGCGTCGACCAATAATTGCTGACTGTAATTGCTGTAGAGCAGTTTCCTGTCTAGTTAATTTACGTTCTAGAACATCGATAGCAGCTCTTTGCTTTCTTGATTGTTCTTCTAAACTACGTACATACTCAATCGTAGGAATCTCTCTCGAAGTCCCATCCTCGCTCATCATTGTAAATCGGTCAACACCTTGACCTTTTAATCCACCAGTAACTCTGTTTGGATTCTTGTTAGATGATAATGGGGTCCGGCCCGGCAACTTTCTGCCGTACATCGTGTTTAAATAGTTGCTCATTCTGTTTCTCCATATAGTATTTATATAGTGCAATACTCGCTAGGTTCTTACATTTGGACTCACACATAATATCTGCATATGGTAAAAACGACAAAGCCCAATCATTTACAGCATTGTTTGGATAGTAATCACTATGCGCTCTAAGTTTACCTTTTTTGTATCCTGCTTCTAGTAGTGCAGGAAAGTCAGGCATAGTATCGTGTGCAAAACCTTCGGGTAAGTGTTCATTACGACTATATGAATAATGCATAGCCGGACGAACACCACGCCACGAATCTATTACGCGAGCAAATCTATCGTCGGTTGGTAAAATGTATTCGCCTTCGCGGCACCAGTGATGGTGTATGTCAAGAACGAGTGCGCAGGTGTCGACCAGTTCAAGCGAGTCTTCAAGGCCCCACTTGTTTTCGTCGTTCTCGATCGTAATTGTATTTCTCGCTTCTGGAGATAATCTGTTGTCAACAACGTGTTTAATACCGGCTGGACCCTTACGGCCGGAGATGTGGACATTGCATTTAAAGTCTTGGAAGGTCTTACCATATCCCATCCAGCGCAAGACATCGGTGTGATATTCAAATTCTTCTATGCTCCGTTCTACTATTTCTTCATTGTCGCTTGCAAGTACAGTAAATTGGCCTGGGTGCATCGATAATCGGACATCGAGGGCTCTTGCCGTTTCTCCGACTTTTGCGAACTCTCGTTCTGCGTAGGCAACAACGTCAGGACGCTTCCAATAATAGCACCAATCACGCTGGGTATAAACAGGAAGTACATCAGAACCCAATCGTACCATCCGTAATTCAGTTGGAAGAGATCCCACATATTCAATCAACCTTTTGTATGACGCAATGTTATGGACCATAATGTCCCACAAGCGTTCTTCAGCAACATCACGTGTCTGTCTGTTAAGCCACTGTACTGTTGTGCTACGAGTATTTAGCGGTCGCTGAATTTCTTCTAGTAGTTTCTTCTTCTGCGTTTGATCTGGATGCATATACTTGCAGGCAAATCCAATTCGTTTAATCATTAAAAAGTCCTTGCTGTGTTGAAACTTAAAACATATCGTTCTTCTGTGTCATTAACTTCAGTTTCGTGTGTAAGCCAACTAGGAAAAATATAAAGAACATTTTCTCGTGCTGGGAAGTAATTGAAATATGTGTTTAATTCTGATTCGCCTTTGAATACATCATTCATTCTATACAGGCTAATCGGACTATGGAAAATAAGACTAGCACTTCCTTCTGCAACTTTAGGATAGTATGCGCCACTAACGACACTGCCTTCGTGTCTGTGTGGTTTAACTCTACTGCCAGGTGTCATACTGTTCATCCAGCTGTTACTGATAAACATATCACTTAGGTTCATACGCTCTGCATATATATCGACACATTTTTGTAGTGTATCTTTTAGATCTGGATAGGCATCTATATTCCATCCGCCACCGTTGTAGTTACTAGAGCCTCCATCCATTAATAAGTGATCAACACCTTTGTAGTTGTCTATTAATACTTTATTGTCTACATCACCAGTCAAGTCAAATGCTATAACAAGTGTAGGAAACAGTAGGTAATCTTGATGTTTCATTATATTATTATACTTTCTTCTACTAACAAAGTCAAGTCCAATTCTTTACCACCCAAGGATCTTCGCAGTTTTCTGGATTAGGATCTCCGTGGAATACACAAACAACACAACCTTGTGGGGGTTCACAATGTTCTATTGTTCTTAGTCGTCTAGTACCTCTTGCCATATTGTAAAGTAGATCTTTTGATTGTCTGATTTCCCATTTCCAACTTAGTATCCAATTATCAGGAAATAGCGTTGCAGGCATCTCTTCGTGTGTGGCTTCGTACAGCCAATCTTGATCTCCGTGGAATTTTTTCTGTATTGAACGCTGATGTTTTTTAAAGTTTTCCCAATAATGGTTGAGTTGTCCTGAACGAAATTTAATTATAGAACTATTATACTTTGGCCAAGTAGGACGCATTTTGCGTGTAAAGTCTCTAATGGTGCACCAACTGTCATTACCAAATGTAAACAACTGATCTATGTTATCTGCAATAACAACATCGAGATCCATATAAAGGATAGTGCCACGTAATCCTAAATCATTAGAGAATATATAAGGCTTGCACCACCATCCTTCAATACCATCTGGTAATGGTATAGTTCCTATGTTAGGATTGATACCGTGTGGATCATCTGTAAGACAAATAAATTCAAAGTCAAGTGTGCAATTACGCTTGACCATATTATACAATGTATTAACATAATCACTAGAATATTTAGAGCCGTGTTTTAGACACAGCACATAATATTTTTCCACACTTTTTTGCGGCAAGTCTTCGTGTGTTTCTACACTTATCTGCGCCTTAGCAAGTTTTTCTTTTAATTTACGAGCTTTGCGTTGTTGTTTATTTTCGCCGACAACATATTTTTTGACCAAGTTATGCCTCGTAGATAGCTGAATTTGCTCCGTGTTCTGCACACTCAACTCGCACACAGTAACAACGATTGTCTGTTGCTTCGCGGATTAGTTTGTCTGCAAAGTTAAATGCGTGTTCCGCAAACTTCTCTGCACCTACACCGTCGAACAATCTAATTTCTGCTAAACCTTTTTCTTCTAATTCTAGTAAATCGTCTAAAAACGGATCTGCTTTATCTACTGCAACTTTATGATCAAACATATCTTCAAGCCAAGCCTTTAGTGGTTTGAGTCCTCCAAAGTCTACTGCCCAGTTTTTGTTGTCGAGATAATCACAACCAAATGTAAATGTAAATGCTAGTGAATAACCGTGTAGCAGATGACAGTGTGAATGATCTGCGTTTGGTTGACGGAACACTGCTGATAAGCCAATGTTGTGTCCGTAATGTTTAGTACTAAGATGTTTTGCCATATATTTTTCTCCTATAAATATGTGGCGGCAGAATTAGAAGGGTTGACGCCAAGTCCTGTTAATTAGTCTTTATTATATATGATATTACTTATATTGTCAACCATTACATTAGGATATTTCCAGGCTTTGGGCAACTTCCAGTTTTCCTCTTGATAGATAGTAAACTGTATCTTAGGAAAACATTCGAACACCATACCAATTTGGTGTATCCAGTATCTAGGATCTACAGCTCGTTTGCTTGCATCATCATAGTTTGGTGTGCTTTTGTATATATTGTTGACTTGCTGTGTTTTGCTATGTAAGTCAAATCCGATTAGATTAACTGCTTTTAGCTTAGTATACAATGCTGCTATAAGAACAGCATATGGCCCGCTACCCCATTGAAAAGGATCGTCCCATCTATCACTGCCAACATATGGCAACGGCGGAACTTGTCTTATGTTTTTTGCTTTGAATCGGTCAAACCAGTCTGGTCTTGTATAAACTAAACTATTCTGATTTGCCCCGGCAGTTAATGCTTCTTGCATCATTCTGCGATCAACGCATATCAAATAATCTGTAAAGTAATCTCTGTAGATAGCATTACAACCAGACTTTGGACCGTCTAGTTTATCTATGTCAATCGTTGTTCGGCTCTCGCCATTTCCTATTGCCCACATCTTCTCTTAACTCTTTTAGTTCCTTTGCAACAATACCGACTTGTTCTTCCATACGAAAGGAACATTTTACAATATATACAATTCTATTTATTGCCCACCACCACCAAAAGACGCTGGTTGCGATAAATGTAGTAACTACTATGAGAGCAGTTGTGTGACTTTTCCAGCCTAATAATATTTCGCCTATAAGGATCGCCAATGCGACAAATGGTGCTGACCACGCCGCATAACGCCAGTATTTTGCCTGTTTTTCTGTGTTTTTCATAGTTTCCCCTTTCTAAGATCTACTTAGCACTAGTATTTAATATTTTTATATTGGGAATTAAACTAGATTATTATGATTCAATTTGGCCGAATTTTTTCCATTCGCCCGGTGTGCCTTCGCGCACACAGACCCAACCAACAAATCCTGTTGGTTTTGGATCTTCATTCCAAACTATGTCGCCTTTCTGGTATGATCCTGAAGTAGGCGTTCCGTTTGATACTTGAAACTTTTTACCTTCAAGTCTAACAGGTCCTGCAACAGTTAAATCAACATCATCTCCAAAGTTTTTAACACCTATGCCAACTTTACCTACAAAACTAGTTTTACTGTTGACTGTAATATTACCATTTGCTCCTACAGTAAGTCTTACTGTATCATCTGTAACAATGTGTAACGCACTCGTAGTCCAAGTTCCTAGTTTCCATTGGTTGTCTTCTGACGGATCAATGATAAACTGATGATCCCAGCTTTCCATTGTGAACATTCCGTTTGCTTCTTCAGCACCTAGCATTAACTGCTGTGAATCAGCATTGTAGCGGAAAAATTCGTCTACGTTAAGATTGCCTTCAACTCTTAAACTGTTAAGCGTACCAACTTTTTTAAGATTACTGTTAACAATTCCAGTTCCTAGTGCATCTCTACTAATTACACTTTCGTTACCGATACGGTAATCTTTGTCTCTATGTAGATCGATTGTTTCACTTGACCAAATACGATCAGGATTGCCCTGCATTACAAATTGTCTAGTTGCACCTTGTCCGCTCCACAACAATCCTTTGTTGTATATTTCGCCGTTTGATGCTTTAAATTCTAACGGCGAAGAACGTTCGTTGCGTACATCTTCTGTAACTTCATCTACGTGTAGTTTCTTAGCAAATATTTCACCATCAACATTTAGCGCACCTTTAATAGTTAAATCATTGTCAATAATGCCTATTTTTGCAACTGATACTTTAATACCGTCGTCGTTTACTACTAGAATGCCTTTTGTTGCATTGTCTTTGATGCCTGCACTTGCAAATTTGGTAATAATTCCTCCGTGGATTTTATTACCACTGAGTGATCTATCATTGATTGTTGGTGCTGGAGTAGGCTTGTTGTCTACTCTTTCAATTGCTGTTGCAAGATTATCTAAGGCATTTCTAATATCAGTCATCTGGTGTTCCTGTTTGTTATACAGTATTTATCAGGATGTTAAATATTAATTGTGCTGATATCTTCTAGTAGAATAGTTTCAAATGTCTTTTTACTGTATTCTTTGATTTCAGACTTTAACTGTTTTGCTTTAGAACGTAACTTTGCAATCTCTTCTGTAGTCAAACTACGCATAGGTAGTCCTAAGAATCCTTTAACACGATCCTTTAGTATAGCATCGTATGCTTCACCTTGTGCAATTACGTCTGCTTCTTTGGTATTACGCAATTCGATTGCTTCTTCTACTACGCCTTGGATAAACTTAGCACGAGCATTAGTATAATCCATTTCTTCCTGCATACTTGCAAGTAGATGTTTCTTACGTAGGTCATTATATTCAATACGTTTAGTATACCAGGCTTCAAGCAGTTCTTTCATATTATCGAAAATAACAATTTTATTGTTTTCATCAATACAAGTATAATTTTCAGTGATCTTTCTAATCAACTTGAGCTTAGTCATAATCCATTCATCTGTACGCTCACCGAACGCACGATCTACTTGGATTTCAAATTCAAACTCGTCGTTGTCTGAGAAGTCTTCGTAGTCTTTAATTACTTTGTCGTCAACGAGCTTGTCTAACACTGCTTGATACTGTTTGAGTGTATAACCCACAGGCAATGCATCAATAGTTATACGATGCTTTGTTTTGCGTGTAAACGACCCGTGTACTTCCCATTGTCCTTCACTTTCACCTTTGACTACACTACACGTCATACCATTCCAATAAGGTGTTAGTCGTGCAGTAATGCGAGCTCCTTCTGCTCGTTGCTGTACCCACTTGATAATTTGTGCAGGATCACGCGGCAAAATCTTTTGTGCATATCCAATTGATACACCGTCACTACCGTTAATAGCAAGCATAGGCAGTGTAGGTACATAATACCGTGGCTCAATCTTAGCACCTTCAAAATCTTGATGTGCAAGATTTACAAAGTCGTCTTTAACAAATAATTGTTTAAGGATTGGATTCATACGTGCAAAGATATAACGTGTAGCGGCCGCTTCGTTGATAAATGCACTACCAAAGTTACCATCGCCTTCTAATAGTGGCACGTTGTTACCTGAACCAACATAGTTAGCAGTCATATTAACAATAGTGCCTTCTAGGCTACCGTGCAAGTATTGTGCATAATCCTGTACCTTAGGACCTAAGTTTGAAACTTTAACAAACTTGTCAATGTTCTGTTGTAGTACTGTATGTACAATCTTTCGACTTGCGTTCTTTTGTCCATCAATGTAACTAGACAGTTTACGCACATTGTCGTATACTGAAAAATCAATATACTCTTCTTTAAAGAAGTCTTCTAGTTTTAATTCTGCCATATTACACCTTCATAATATCAAACGGAGCAGCATTTAAGATTTGCTCCTTGCGATAATCAATTTTACTACCTGAGAACCAATTTGTAAAGAGTTCAGTTTCTTCAATTTCTACAGTTGGTAGCATTTCGTCCATAGTGTCTACACTAATAATATGCTTTAGATCTTTTTCACTCCACGAACCTAACCCTTTTACATAGCTTACATCTAATTTATGATCAATCTTGTTTACATCTGCAAATGTATAAGCCCATTCTTTTACTTCGTTGTTCTTTTTACCAATTGCAATAGGTGTACGCAGTATTTTCATCTTGCCATTGTTTAGATGTTCTGGAAAATACTTAAACATAAACAGCGATATCAATCCACGTATACGACTTCCGTCTGCGTCAGCATCAGTAGCAATACAAATCTCTGCTTCTGGGAATGTAGTAATAATTGAATATAGTTCACTTAACTCTTTGTTCGCCATAAACTTCTGATGACTTACTTCAAGTACATTAAGAGGAACACCTTTGAGTGCATAGAATGCATTACCTTTGCGTCCCAAACATTTAATTAAACCACCACTTGCCGAATCACCTTCTACAACAAAAATTCTATCAGTACGATGTCCAATGGCAGCAAAGTATTTGTCGCTTTTTACTTTCTTGTTCTTTTCAAGTTTGCCTAGCTCTTTCTTAGCAGCCAAATCTTCTTGCATTTTAGTGTAAGCACATATTTCGTTAACTAAGTCTTCGTTCTTCATCAGTTTAGCAACAATTTTCTTAGCATCAATTTCGCCGATAGCATCGCGACATTCTGCGGCTGAATTTGTTACACGTTCTTTAGTTTGACTGTCAAACTTTAGTGCAGGGAATCCATTAATTATAGCGTGAACTCGCAAATGCTGTTTTAAACGAGCAGGAGTAATATCTACCTTTTTACGTCTTTTAAGTGTTTCTCTAAATTCTGGAATTACTACACTAAGGAAATGGTCAATGTGTGTACCACTTTTTACACTTAGTCCATTTACTAAACTGTGTGATTGATGCGACCCATCTGATTTAGTAATACCAAATGTTGCTTTTTCACTAGGAAAGATATCACACTCTCCAAAGTATTCATTAAATTTTAGACGCACAATCTTTTTATTAAAACGGAAACGTATTGTATCAAACGCTAATGCAAGTGAACGAACACGTTCTTCAATCAATTGAATGTGTGTATCGTCGATATTCTCCATACCGAAGAATTCATAGTCTGGCTTAAATTTTACAGTTGTGCCTTTGAGTGCAGTTTCCTTTGTGCGTACACTTTTAATTTGTTCATCAGCACCACGCAAATGTACTTGCAGTTTTCCATCTGAGCTTTTTGCGTCAAATGTTTTACTAGTTACAAATGTAATCATAGAGCCTACACCGTTCATACCTATTGACTCACGGTTAGTGTCGTCAAAGTTTGAACCTGCTCTGGCTCTTGTAAATGCTGAAACCATTTGATACTCTTTACCATCTGGAGTATCAATTTCTACTGCGGGAATACCTCTACCATTGTCACTGACAATAATAGAACCGTCTGGGTCAATATCTACATCAATACGTGTAGCATACTCTCTATTAGTTCTAACGTGCTCGTCTACTGAGTTGTCAATAATTTCGTTGATAACTTTGAGAAGTCCACCAACAGCATTAATTTTTTTGAATTCTGTATTTAGAAATGCTTCTTCTTGTTGTACAACCTGACTGCCCCCGTACATACTAAAGCGTTTTCGGATATGTTCTGCATCCGACAATAATTTAAAATTGTCTGTCATATGTTCTTTCTCTTTTTATGGTGTTATACGTACTATATAGCCTGATAAAGAAAAAGTCAAGCCTTTTTGAGTTCATAGAGTGTGGCATACTTACCTTCAAGTATTCCTGTGACAGTCACTTTATAGCCCATCGAATAGTCATCTGGGCGAATATAATACTTAGGATCTTTAGCATATTTCATTGCTGTTTTACCTGCTGTAGTTTGTTGCCATTCATAAATAGGTGCCGCAACATATAAATCAGGATCCTCTACATCGCCCATAGTAAACGAATGTAGTATGTACTCAGCCTTCACGTTCTAAATCCCACACACAAATATTTGGTTTAGATTTTTTCGCCGACTTCAAATCCGCGGAAAGTTTTGAACCTTGGAAACCTAAGCGAATAAGTACCGTCTTGATTTTGTGTAATAGCATCTGCTCTAACCTCTACAAGTTGACCTTTGATATTAGTGCGACTATTCCAAAAGTCGTCACGATTAGCATCACTAAAGCCACTACCGACATTAACATTAATTTTCTTTCCGTCATCAACTCCTTCACAAACAAATGCACCAAGTCGACCTTCATTTCGTCCTGTTCCTTCTTCGACATCCTTTACCTCTAATGTTACCTCAATGAATGGCTTTGCTTTAAGCCAAGCGTGAGTACGTTTACATTCATAAGGAGCATCAACGTCCTTAATCATAACACCTTCATAGCCACCTTCTACGGCTTGTTTGTTTAATGCTACAAAGCGTTCTTGTCCTTCTGTAGTATCAAGGTCCACATCTTCCCAGTCCAACGCTTGTACGTGCTTTAATTTGTCCTGGTGATCTCTTACCCAATGATTAGTGATAAGACTTCTAAAACTCTGTGGCTTATCCCACACACCGTTCTTGAAACATCCTAGCGGAATAGTGTCAAACAAATGTAGTACAGCATCGTTTGCACTTACATTGTCCTTACGATGCACCTGCTTCATAAGATCTTGGAAGTTAGCACTCATTACTTCTCCGTCTAGTACAAGCGGATAAGGCACAGGGTGATCTTTGATTACTGCTTCGATCTCTTCGATAATGTGTCCAAAGTTATGAAACTGTTTTCCGTTACGACTAAACATCTCAACCTTGTCACCTTGAATAACTGTAATAACACGAACACCGTCTAGTTTAATTTCAATCTGTTTCTTGCCAGTCATCTTCTTTTCGTGCTTGGCACTATCGTGAGCAAGGGCACAAGTAAACACCGGAACAGTTCCCGGTGCTACTTTGTTTACAGTTTTTTCTGAAACACCACAACGTAAATCTTTAATAAGAATTCTACGATACCAACCGTTCCATTGTTCTTCAGTTGCAGTATCTCTACACAAGATAATTGCATCACGGGCGGCGTGACCAGTAAGGCTACGGTCTTGTAACTTACGGCACAATTCTTTAAACACCGGCCATTCAAGACCTTGACCACTTAGTACATCTGAACGTTCAGGCACTTGCTTAACTCCAAATGTAACAAGTGGGTCAAGGGCCATTGTAAGACCTTCAAAGAACTCTGGTAGTCCTTCTTCATATGCTTCTTTTAGAATTGCTTCTTTTGCAAGTCGACTGTTGTCTGCTTCTAGTCTAGCAATAATGTCTTGTGGTTGTGTTCTCATATTTGCCTCGGTTGTTTGCCTGTTAAAAAATACATTTTACTTATAATAGCATCAACTTCGTCTTCTGTCAACCATCCTTTTACCGTATCTCCGGGATTGGTAACACCCGGAAGTTCGATCTGCTCGCCATCTTTAAATACAGCAATTTCGTATAAGCCTTGTTTATTACCGTAAGATACTTCATTATTAACTATGCTAAGTTCGTAGTTGTCAAACTGAAGCATTGCCTGCAAACCTTTAGGCATTTCGGTTTCTTTTAATTTAAAATTTACAAGTTTCATTTACGTCAACTCCTCTATGTTTATAGGTGTAAAGTTAATTTGCTCTACACAAACACACTTGTATGGTCCGTCGGGTGAAGGATTAGTGTGGATGTGTCCGTGTACGTTCAACAAGTTGCCGTCACCAAACCTA
>Ga0213865_10000908_pt1 | contig 19594 bp, 19 predicted proteins | sample PICome_6_FD_160100 | JGI IMG/M metagenome (GOLD analysis project Ga0213865, IMG submission 160100) | Coastal seawater microbial communities near Pivers Island, North Carolina, United States - PICO282 | ecosystem: Environmental > Aquatic > Marine > Coastal | place: USA: North Carolina...
ACCAGGCAAAGCCTCTCCAGTGAGTTTCAAATCCTCCTCTGCATCACCATCACAAAAGCGCATTTCATAAATCTTGCCACCGCGGGCGATCCTCAAATCCAGATAGGTTGACAATGCATTTACGACAGAGACGCCAACTCCATGCAGCCCACCAGACACCTTATACGAATTTTGGTCAAACTTACCGCCAGCGTGGAGCTGGGTCATTATAACCTGAGCCGCCGAAACTCCCTCATCAGCATGGATTTCAGTAGGGATACCGCGCCCATTATCTGAAACACTAGCTGAGCCATCTGAATTCAAAGAAACAGTCACTGTATCACAGTGGCCAGCAAGGGCCTCATCGATAGCGTTATCTACCACTTCATATACCATGTGATGCAAACCGCTGCCGTCATCTGTATCACCAATATACATGCCGGGACGTTTGCGGACTGCATCCAGTCCTTTAAGGACTTTTATGCTTTCTGCGCCGTAATTTTCGTTCTGTTCATTCATCCAATATTCTTAACCGAATCTGGCAGCAAATCATAGGTTTAAAGCACCATTTTCAAGCATGAAAACTGATGACTTATCCTCAACCTGAGGAACAACGAGGGGAGATCGATCTGTACCCGTGATCCAGGTCTGCGCAGCCAAATTAGTTAACTCCTCCATAAGTGCCTCCAAACGCCTAATATCTAAATGCGCAGCTAATTCATCAAGCAGCATTAACGGACGGAGTTTTGCTGCTTGGAGCAAGCGCGCTTGACCTAGAAATAATGACAGAAGCAAAGCTTTCTGCTCCCCTGTAGAGCATTGTTGAGCAGGCATCGACTTATCTAATAAAGTAACGGCCAAGTCTGTTCGATGAGGGCCTTCCAAAGTGCGCCCAGCTGCCAAATCCGCACTACGGTTTGTAGCCCAATGCTTGATCCAATCAGTTTCAACTTCGGGCGCAGTATGAACCTCTAAAGCCGCCTCCATTCTACCTCTGAGAGCCAAACCAGCAGAAGGAAATGGACCCACCCCTTGGGCAACTGCTGTTGCTAGCTGTGCCAAATAAATCCGTCGCGCATGGGCAACTGCAACCCCATGAGACGCCATTAACGCTTCTAAGCCAGATAACCAGGCCGGATCCGCTTTCTCCGATTGGTTTGCTGCGCTGCGAAGCAACCTATTTCTCTCTCTTAAGGCCTTGTTAAATGCGACAAGCTGCCCTCGATGATCAGGGTACATTGAAACTACAAAGCGGTCCAAAAGAGAGCGCCTATCCTCTGAAGAACCTCTAAAAAGCGCATCATCTGCTGGGGTCAGCGATACAATAGGCATAAGAGACGCTAAAGCCGCACCTGTGGCGGGCTTACCGTCTAATCGTGACAACTTCCCGTCAGATGTAAGCGCTCTGTTTATCGTATGCCGAAGCGGAGGCTTGGAAACCTGCCCCTGCACCACCCATGCTGGAGTCCCTTCATGCCCGTATCGAATTAGATCACGCGCGTCTGACCCACGCAGGCCTCGACCCCCACCAAGTAATGACAGCGCCTCTAACAAATTTGTCTTTCCAGCGCCGTTTGGACCAATTAAAAATACAAATTGCCCAGGCGGTACCGCTAACTCCAGATGCTCATATGAGCGAAAATTTTCGAGGCGAAGGCCTAATATCATTGTGTAGAGTAATACTTGAGCAAATTTGCTGGTAAAAGTGGATAATTATTGACTTTGAGCGTTTGCGATACATCCAAAACATCCATCACAAAATCCTTTAAACTAACGGCGTCTCTAACTCTTAAATTTTTTAAGAAAAAGTGCTTAATGCCAACATAGATAATCATGTTACCCTTGGCCCCAGGTTTTGCCATTTTTAAGGTAAGCTATCTCCGCGGGCGTCGAATGCCTATTCAATGCCTTATTACGAGATGGGTATCTGCCATATTTCCTTATGACATCGGTGTGTTCGAGCAAGTATTTCAAGTTTTCCTGTAACCCCGCTGCCTCGAATAAACTTTTAGCCCAAGAATGTATTCCAAGAGATTCTGAGTGCATAAATGGCATTAGGAAAAATAGACGCTGTGGACCTTCAAACTTTTTATCATGGCCGGCGAGAACGGCTTCTTGTGCCAAAATCAAAGCAAGGCCATCTCCGGCGAATGCGCGTGCTGTCCCTCGATAAATATTTCGTGGAAACTGATCGAGACATATTATTTCAGCCAGGCGGCCCTCTGGGGTTTCTCGCCAACGATATAGTTCCCCCAAAAAAGCAGCCATTACGGTATCACCAAAACAATCACTGATCTCATCATCGACTTTCTTACTGCCATTCCACCAATCATCTGGCTTTAATGTTTCGAACCAATAGTGTAATATTTCGTTTGGGTTCTGCTCAAGCATTTTGTCGTTTCTCCTAGTAAATGGCTAGCAACTTAAAAAAATACCACTGACTGTCCTACTATAAATCTTCATACTTGCCAGAATTGGATCAAAGTATTATAGCGGTGGGAAGAACCGAACCTTACGGGGCGGCCTTCGAAAGAAGGGCGCCTTTTTTATTGCCTTGATTGATAGATTAGAAAAACTCTCTGGCCCGATGGCCTCGCTTGAAGATCTCCTTCTTCCGTTGATTGACGAGTTGGGGTTCGAATTGGTGCGCCTTCAGTTCAATACTGGCGGTGGGCGGCCTCACCTTCAAGTTATGGCTGAGCCAAAAGATGGCAGTGTCATGGGGGTCGATGGATGCACTCTTCTATCACGCGAAATCAGTGCACTTTTGGATGCTGAAGATCCAATCGTTAGCGCTTTCGACTTAGAAGTTTCATCCCCAGGGACAGATCGACCACTAACAAGATTAAAAGACTTTATTCGATACAAAGGCTATGAAGCTAAAGTCGAAACTTTGGAACTCATCGAAGGACAAAAGCGCTATCGTGGAGCCCTAAACGGCGCTAAAGACCAAAACGTTTTACTGAACACCGATCAAGGCACGATCAGTTTAGAGTTCAAGCAAATCGCGAAGGCGAAGTTAGTTCTTACTGACACACTTACAAAAGCTGCCCTGACGGGCGAATTCCCACCAGCACCTGTTTCTTTGGAGAATTAAAATGGCTGCATCATTGAAATCTGCCCCCAATCTAGAAATGCTAACTATTGCAGACGCCGTATCGCGCGAGAAGAGTATAACCAGAGAAGAAGTCTTGGAAGCTATGGCACAAGCTGTAGCTCGAGCGGGAAAGCAAAAATATGGCCCAGACTATGACATCCGCGCAATTATTGACCCAAAAACTGGCGAAATGGAGCTCTCCCGTCACCGAGAAGTTGTAAGCGCACTAGAAGATGAGGAGCATGGAAATATTGCGATCTCATTGAGCGAAGCAAAATTTTACCAGGCAGATCTTGAAATTGGTGATTTCTTAATTGAGCCTCTCCCACCAATTGATCTTGGGAGGATTGCTGCCCAGTCTGCCAAACAAGTGATAGTGCAAAAAGTTCGCGAGTCAGAACGAGCTCTCCAATTTGCTGATTTTAAAGATCGAAAAGGAGAGATTATCAATGGTCTGGTGAAAAGAGTGGAATTTGGTAACGTTACTGTTGACCTCGGCCGTTCCGAAACGACCATGCGCCGCGATGAGCTAATACCTAGAGAATTGTTTCGAGTCGGTGACCGCATCCGCGCATATATCTTTGACGTGCGCGAAGAACAGCGCGGTCCACAAGTATTCTTGAGCAGGACCCACCCAATATTCTTAGCCAAACTCTTTGCAATGGAAGTGCCAGAAATTTATGAAGGCGTTGTTGAGATCAAATCAGTTGCAAGGGACCCAGGATCACGGGCGAAAATAGCAGTCATTTCTAATGATGGAGCAGTAGATCCAGTGGGTGCCTGCGTGGGAATGCGTGGTTCACGCGTTCAAGCTGTCGTAAAAGAGCTTCAGGGCGAAAAAATTGATATAATACCATGGACTGAAGACCAGGCTGGCTTTGTTGTAAACGCCCTGCAACCTGCTGAAGTCTCGCGCATTGTTATGGATGAAGAAGCGGGACGCGTCGAAGTGGTGGTTCCTGACGAGCAGCTCTCCTTAGCAATTGGACGTCGCGGTCAGAATGTGCGTTTAGCGTCGAATCTTACAGGGTGGGAAATTGATATTTCCACTGAGGCTGAGGATAGCGAAAAACGACAGCGCGAATTCCAAGAACGCACAGCTCTATTTGCAGAGGCATTGGATGCAGATGAGTTCATTGCAAACCTGCTAGCTACAGAAGGTTTTGCGGATATTGATGATGTTGCCGGAGCTGATCCGGACACATTGGCTGTACTTGAAGGTTTTGACCAAGCACTCGCAAATGAACTTCATAGTCGCGCAATAGCTTTTGTAGAAAACCGAGAAGCAGATCTTGAAGCAAAATGGAGAGAACTTGGTGTTCAAGATGATCTTGTTGAGCTAGAAATCTTTGGGCATGAGCTCTTAATAGCTCTGGGCGAGGCAAATATCAAAACGCGTGATGATCTAGCAGATCTTGCAGCAGACGAGCTTCAGGAGATATTAGCTGCATACGCCATTGATGAAGAAGACTCGCAAGCGATTATAATGGCGGCGCGCGCGCACTGGTTTGATGATGAAGTGGGCGATGAAATAGCTCCTGAAGAAGAGTAAGGAGTCATGCCTTGCCGACTCAACATCAAGATCTACCTGACACCGATGAAAAGCTAAGCCGCAAAATCAAGCAACGAAGGTGCATAGTGACCCGGTCGGTTATGCCGATGGATCAACTGATGCGCTTCGTAATGTCCCCTGATGGAATTCTCACGCCAGACTTAACGGGAAGACTGCCTGGGCGGGGTGCTCATCTTCAGCCGACAGAAAGTGTGCTTGAGGAGGCAGTAAAGGCCAAATGCTTTGATCGCGCATTTAAACAATCGGTGGAAGTAAAAGAACAATTTCCGCAACACGTACGCAAATTGATTGAGAGCCAGCTGTTACAGCGGCTATCTATGGCTCGTCGCTCAGGAGATTTAGCGGTTGGGCAAGATGCTGTTTTTGCTGCAGCTTCATCTGGAAAGCTAAGTGTTCTGATCCTGCCAGCCGATGCAACGGACAATGCCGCCGCGCGTTGAGCGGGGATATGTCGGGATTTCCCCAACCTAACTTTTTCTACCGCATTAGCCTTTGGCACAGCGCTTGGCAAAGCCAGAGTCACTAATTTAGCGATTACTCATAGTGCAAAAGGCGAACAATTTTGGAAGTTAGCCCATAAGTTTCGTGACTTTTTGGCGATAAAGTTCCATGAGCCGCAACCGGAAGAAATAGAAGATTAATATGTCAGACGATAAGAAACCAGTGCGTCCCTCTGGGACAGTTAAACAGCAGTTCGCTCGAGGCAAGACAGTTGCCGTGTCCGTAGAGACTAAGAAAAAGACCGGTGGCTTACTAAACATAAAGAAGCCAAGCATCTCCAAGCCAGTTGTTTCCAAACCAAAGACAGCAGCTACAATCGATTCTGGAGCTTTGATTGGTAGGAAGCCAGAAGGGGTTGCTGCAACCCCCTCCTCTAAGCCTGCCGCTGTCTCTGAGCAGGCGCGGCTCTCGAATGCAGAGCGAGAAGCTCGAGCGATGGCGCTGGCAAGAGCAAAAGAGGGCCAAGAATCGAAAGAGGAGCACGCACGTCAACTTGAGGAGCAACGTCGAGCTCGCGAAGAAGCACAAGCGGCCCGTGAAGCTGAAGAGCTGGCCCGCGAAAAGGTGCGAAGAGCTTCTGAAGAGGCTGAAGAGCGATCGAATCGTATAGAAGAAACGCGATCAAAGAATCAAAAGCAGACAACCTCGCGCGCAGGAGGAGACCCCCTTTCTGGTGGTCGTATAAAGTCCAAGAAACCTGAGCCGGCTCAACCTGCAAGACAGCAACCTAAAAAAGGAAATGAGCAGCGTCGTAAAGGCAGGCTCACTATTGCTGAAGCGCTAGCAGGTGATGAAGAAAGACAACGATCTATCGCCTCAGTTAAGCGGCGGCGTGAGAAAGAGAAGGCAAAGTCACGAGAGGCTTTAGAAGCAGGTCAGAAAATTGTCCGCGAAGTTATAATCCCAGAAACAATTACTGTAGCAGAATTAGCTAACCGCATGGCTGAACGGCAAGCGGATGTTATTAAATCTCTTATGAAAATGGGTATGATGGTTACCGCGGCGCAGTCTATTGACGCGGATACTGCCGAACTCGTTGTTGATGAGTTTGGACACAAGTTTGATCGAGTGTCAGAAGCTGACGTGGTCGAGGGACTCTTTGACGTCAAAGAAGATGAGAAAAATCTAGCCTCAAGGCCCCCAATAGTAACCATAATGGGTCACGTGGATCACGGTAAAACTTCGATTCTTGATCATTTCCGGAAATCTGATGTAGTTTCCAGTGAAGCTGGCGGGATCACTCAACATATTGGTGCATATCAAATAACAATGCCCTCTGGTAATAAGATTTCATTTCTAGACACACCAGGGCACGCGGCGTTTACAGAAATGCGCGCGCGGGGAGCAAATGTTACCGATTTAGTTATTATTGTTATTGCCGCTGACGATGGGATAATGCCACAAACTAAAGAAGCAATAAATCATGCTAAAGCCTCAGGCGCACCAATTATTATCGCCATCAACAAGTGTGATACCGCGGGAGCAAACCCTGACAAAGTCGAAATGGACCTGTTACAAGAAAACATCCAGACCGAGAACATGGGAGGAGAGGTCCAAGCAGTGCACGTATCTGCTAAAACAGGGCAGAATATGAACACATTGGAAGAAGCGATCAATATTCAGGCTGAATTGCTAGAATTGAAGGCAGATCCGTCAGGAGTCGCAAAAGGCAACGTGGTAGAATCTAGACTAGAAACTGGCCGCGGTGTCGTCTCCACGCTGCTTATTGAGCGCGGTACCTTAACAAAAGGTGAAATTCTAGTTGCTGGGAAAGCTTGGGGTAAAGTACGCGCACTATTCGATGATCGAAACCAACAGTTAAAAGAGGCAACGCCAGCACAACCAGTTGAAATACTTGGGCTTTCAGAGGCTCCCGCTTCTGGTGAGCCATTTGTAGTGGTTGATACTGAGTCTCGCGCCCGTGAAATCGTCGAGTTTCAATTAACCAAGGAAAAGGAAGCTAAAGCCGCAAAGAATTCCGGGCGTTCACTTGAAGATATATTTTCTAACATATCGGCAGATAAGGCATCTGAGCTAGCGGTAATTCTCAAATCTGATGTTCATGGATCGGTTGAAGCTATTTCTACTGCACTTGAGAAGCTTGGGAATGAAGAAGTCAAAATCCGTATTCTCCACTCTGGCGTTGGCGCAATCACTGAGTCTGATGTTGTTTTGGCAAAAGCCTCAAAAGCACTTATCTTGGGATTTAACGTCAGGGCGAACCCACAAGCTAGAGATGCCGCGAAAAGAGAAAATATTGATATTCGTTACCACTCAATAATCTATGCTCTTATTGATGAGATGAGAGACGTCTTAAGTGGAATGCTGGAACCTGAACGAGTAGAAGACTTTATTGGTTACGCAGAAATACTGGAAGTATTCAACATAACGAAGGTCGGCAATATAGCAGGCTGCAAAATTACTGACGGTATCGTAAAACGTAACTGCGGCGTTAGGCTTCTCCGCGATAACATTGTCATACATGAAGGCACCCTTAAGACACTTAAGCGTTATAAAGATGAGGTTGCTGAAGTTCGCAATGGCTACGAATGTGGCATGGCGTTTGAAAATTATGAAGACCTAAAGGTTGGTGATCAAATCGAGTGCTTCACAGTTTCATTCAATTCTAGAAAACTAGATACCGAGTAGTTGTTACTCATCTATGATGATCAGTATTTTTAAATGATTGACCATTTTTTGTTGGTTCAGGTGTATCTAAGATAGGAGGTTAAAACCGTTGGCCTTAAGGCTTCAAGGATTTCACAAAATTAAGGGTCGCACTTACCGTAGTTGGACTGGCAGAATCATCGGTATCTAAGGTATCCGCCATGGCCTGCACAATTGATGAGCCAACCACTGCAGCGTCAGCGTTTTGGTTTATGTCTTGAACTTGCTTTGCGCTCTTTACACCAAATCCTACCGCAACTGGCAAATCAGTATGTTCTCTCAGTCGACCAACCGCTATACCAATATCCGCCGACTGGGCAGAAGCTGTTCCTGTGATCCCCGTAATCGAGACATAATACACAAAACCACTAGTATTATTTAAGACCGTAGGCAGTCTAATTGCATCAGTCGTAGGTGTTGCGAGCCTTATAAAATTCAGGCCTACTTCCATCGCTGGAATACATAGCTCTTCATCTTCTTCAGGAGGCAGATCTACAACAATCAGGCCATCCACACCAGCGGCCAAGGCATCTGTCAGGAACTCATCAACTCCGTATTGATAAATTGGGTTATAATATCCCATCAAAACAATTGGTGTAGTGGTATCCCGCTCACGAAACTCTGAAACCAGTTCAAGCACGGCTTTGGTAGTAGTCCCAGCATTCAATGAACGGCTCGCAGCAAGCTGGATTGCAGGACCATCAGCCATTGGATCGGTAAATGGAAGGCCTAATTCAATTATATCGGCACCGGCAGCAGGGAGGCCTCGAAGGATTTGCAGTCCTGTTTCGTAATCAGGATCTCCCGCCATAATATAAGTTACAAGGCCAGGCTTCTTTTTCGCTCTTAAATTTGCGAAACATTTTTCAATACGAGTAGTCATTATTCTGCTATTCACTCCATGTGGAAGCCAAGCTTGTCAGCTACGTTAAAGACATCTTTATCTCCCCGGCCACATAAATTCATAACGAGGATATGATCTTTAGGGAGGCTTGGTGCAATTTTCCGCACGTGAGCAAGTGCATGGCTTGGCTCTAATGCGGGAATAATACCTTCCATTCTACAGCAGAACTGAAACGCCTCTAAAGCTGATTCATCACCCTCAGCGACATACTTAACCCGTCCTGTGTCTCTCAGCCACGCATGCTCAGGCCCAATGCCAGGATAATCTAGTCCAGCGCTAATTGAGTAACCTTCATTTATCTGGCCATCATCAGTCTGGAGTAAGTACGTTCTATTGCCGTGCAGAACTCCAGGCTTTCCCGCATTCAAACTTGCGCAATGATCTTCACCATGCAAGCCAAGACCGGCCGCTTCAACACCAATAATGTTGACCGAAGCATCATCTAGAAATGGATGAAACAGCCCAATAGCATTGGAGCCACCACCAAGGCATGCAACCAAAGTATCCGGCAGCCTCCCCTCAGCCTCGTCCATCTGCCAGCGCAGTTCCCTGCCAATTATAGATTGGAAATCACGAACCAGCATGGGGTAGGGATGAGGCCCCGCTGCTGTTCCAATAATGTAAAAAGTATTCTCAACATTTGTGACCCAGTCTCGGAGAGCTTCGTTCATCGCGTCCTTAAGCGTTCCTCTACCCGACGTGACAGGGATAATTTCAGCCCCCAACAACTTCATTCGAAAAACATTTGGCTTCTGACGTTCAATGTCCTCAGCGCCCATATACACAACACAAGGGAGCCCAAACAACGCGCAAACAGTGGCTGTAGCAACTCCGTGCTGACCTGCTCCAGTTTCTGCTATGATTCGGGTTTTACCCATTCGCTTCGCGAGGAGAATTTGACCAAGGCAGTTATTGATTTTGTGGGCACCAGTATGATTAAGCTCATCACGCTTAAAATAAATTTTAGCCCCGCCGAGCTCATTTGTTGTTCGCTCAGCAAAATAAAGAGGACTTGGCCTCCCGACATAGTTTTTTGCTAAGTCGTCAAACTCAGAGAGAAATTTGGGGTCATCCTTAAACTTGTTGTAAGCCTCTTCTAGTGCCAAGATATTAGGCATCAATGTTTCGGCCACAAAGCGGCCACCATAAATACCAAAAAGACCCCGTTCATTTGGACCAGTTCGAAGTGAGTTCGCAATTTCGTTCATATTTTCTCGCTAGCTTGCTTAACGTTTTGAATAAAGGCCCTAATCAATTTTGGATCTTTTTGTCCTTTAGCACGCTCTACGCCTGATGAAACATCAACAGCACAAGCACCACTGAGCTTTATTGCATCTGCTACATTCTCAGGGTTCAAACCTCCCGCCAACATCCAGACATTTTGCGCCTCCCAGCCACGTAAAATGGACCAGTCAAAAGATATACCATGCCCTCCTTCATTTAAACTTCCCCTGGGTGGCTTTGCATCTAGCAAGAGGCGCTCATATGGCATTTTGTCTGAAGGTAAATCAGTCCTTTTATCAACACCAAATGCATACCATGTCGGCAGACCTATGTTTGTCACAGAAGTGCCATGAGCCTGGAGAATATCTATACCAGATTGAGTCACATCTGAGAGTGGCAATGATCCGTCACCCTGCCACAGTCCAACAGCCTTAATCCCTGCGTGCTTGACCTTTTCTATCAAAGGTACTGCATCTTCAATTGAAATAAAACGCGGTGACCTTTCAACGAATACGAACCCAACATAGTCAGCGCCGGACTCAATACATGCATCAGCAATTATGGCAGAGGTAACGCCGCAAATCTTAACTTGGGTCACGACTAGGGGCTCCATAATTTTTAATTGCACTTGCGTAGAGCATGGCCCATACTGAAATAAATATTGAAAACAGAGCTAGTCTAAAAATCAGCAAACCTGGCAGTGCGATAGGAATAATCAATGCTGCTAGTAAAGCTAATCCAAATAAACTCGAGAGCCTCCAAGATACATGCCTCCATGTCGCGGCTAGACTTGGGGCTTCACAGCCTCCACTACGCCAAAAAAAGTAGGGTATAAGTCTTACCAGACAAGGAAAAACTAAAAGCAAACATGCACGATAGGTCCAATCCCGAACAAGTGCAATTTGTGCCTCTCGTGCCAAATCCTGACCGAAAAGAGGTATTTGGCCAGAAGCTATTTTACTCATAGCCTCACTCTCACTTAGACCGGCGCCATTATTGGAAATAGCAACTGTTGCTTCAAAACCTATCAAATTCGAGCCAATCAAAACAGCGAACCCTGTGGGAATGAGGGGAGCCATGAAAGTAAGGAAAAAGAGGGCGTACAAACGACCAAAATCACCCCATCCATGACGATGAAGTATTGGAAATCCCCATGACTGAAGGAACCCTGAGATCCCGGCTCCACCTCCACTTGAGCCGAGTTCATACAATCTGCCAGCTGCCATAAATAAATAGGACAAGAGAAGAGTGATGAGCATCGAGAGATAAAAAGGAAGCATGGCGCCCTGCCTTGGATTCTCAATATCGACTATGAAAATTACAGGGATCAAAATAGCAAATAAGCAAAACGTGACCAGGCAATAAGCAAATTTGGCGCGATGCGATAAAATCATTCTCACAGGGCTATACCAGAATAAGTTCCGTTTAGGACCGCGACTTAACGGCCACTTTCTCGGTGCCGGGACGCCAGCCCGTTCTAAGGCAAAAAGCGATAGAAATTGCTACTGTAAATGCCGCAAATCCAAAAACCCAAATAATGCTAGAAATTATACCTAACCAAATGCTTTTCGCCTCAAAGAAGTACCAGAGCGCTTGTAGTGAAGCAATGACACCTAATGCGGAACCAAGAGTAGTGACTTGAAGAAAAATCATTTTTATCCAAACGCCACTGGTCACTCGCCAAGAATCTGAAACAAGATAGTCATTGCCAACAGCAGTTGCAGGAAGAACAAAAATGAGACGCGATAAAATAAGATAAAACCCAATAGCACTCAAAAATTTTAGGAAATATGAAAAATGACTTGTAAGAGTCATCCATAAAGGCAAAAAATTTTGCGCAAAATCTCCACCAGCAGCCCAAGAAATTTCGAAGATAACAAAGACACAATAAGGCAAGAAAGCTAAACTTGCCAGTAAACATACACGCAAGTTAGCTCTAAAAAAAAGTGCTAATCCGGGGTTGCCTTTGATTGCCCATGGCGTCTCTCCAACGAGCATAAACCGATAAATTGCGAGCGTAAAATACCCAATTACAAAAAAATCTCCAAAAACAAGCTTGATTGCAGAAAAAAGCTCGAGTTGAATCAAATAAAGCCAAAAACCCTCCACGGTTGCAGAAGCTAGGTTTTGAGTGCTTAAAAAAGCTAAATTTACGAGAGCATGCAACAGTGAAAACAGCAAGCTGAAACCCAGAAGTGTTTTGCCATTGGACAGAAGAACAGAGCGAGTTTTGCGCAAAGTTACAGACAATGGCAAACTAGAAAAACTATCTTTTTCCTTTAGGGAACCGGATAAATTCCTGCCTTGCTTAGCGCTGATATTTTGATTTCGGGGATCGAGAAACAACGATTACCGTCCGTGAGCTATAAATTAATTCAATTAATCAGGCTCTATCGCTTTTAAATGATAGTGCCAATTAGATTTACTCACTTTTCGACTCATCCCCCGTTGTTTGTCGCAACGTCATCAGGCTATGCACTAATGATGAGCAAATATCCTATCCGAATTGCACCATCTATTCTTGCGTCTGATTGGTCCCGTGTTGGCCAAGAGGTTGAAGATCTTGCAAAAGCCGGCGCTGACTACATGCACTTGGACGTAATGGACGGTCACTTCGTCCCAAATATTAGCTTCGGACCCCAATTTATTAAATCAATTAGAGACCGAACAGCAAAACCCTTTGATACGCATTTAATGATCTCGCCGGCACAAAAGTATATTGAAGCTTTTGTCGAGGCTGGCTCACAAATAATAACTGTGCATGCAGAAGCCGAAACTGATATCCATTTAACCCTTAGAATAATCCGGGAAATGGGTTGCAAAGCGGGATTAGCAATAAACCCAAGTAGCCCTGTTGATATCATGCGGCCGTTATTGGGAGAGTTTGACCTGGGATTGATAATGACAGTTAATCCAGGGTTTGGTGGCCAAGCATTTATAAGCTCATGCTTAGAAAAAGTGAAAACACTCGCTCAATGGAGGTCAGATGCGGGAATAGATTTTGAGATTGAGGTCGATGGCGGCGTAGATGAGAAGTCCGCTCCAGCGTGCAAAGCAGCCGGAGCAAATGTTTTGGTAGCTGGTTCTGCCATCATACGTCAGGGGGCGGATAAATATGCTAGTGCTATTGCCAAGCTAAGGAGCTGATTCTCTGCTAACTTTACTTCGCACTCTAGTATTTCGTTTGCCGTTGAACCATAGGTTTTTCGGCCAGAGAGCCCGTGCATTCCCTTTAATTCAGCCAAAGAAACTCTGGGCCGGCGATGGGAGATCAGGCAATCGTCTAACGAAGGGCTTATTCACCTTTTCTGGGCATCAGGTAGATATGACTAAAAGCACCTGGTATCCGTCAGGAGTTGAATCAACGTGGCTTGACCGCTTGCACGGATTTAACTGGTTAGACGACCTCCGCGCCTCAAATGATACAAATGCAAAAAATACAGCTCGGGCACTCACTGCTCGATGGGTAGCAGACCATCGGAGATATCAATTAAAGTCGTGGCATCCGGTGGTCGTCGCTACAAGATTGACTCAGTGGATGGCACATTTTGATTTTCTTAGTTCGACCGCTGACCCTACTCTGCAGCGCATAGTTTTGCAGTCAGCGGCTCAACAATACGCATTTTTAAAACGCACGGTTCCCGGGAGGCTAAGTGGTAGTGAGTTAATAAGGTGTCTCAAAGCACTTATAATCGTAGGCCTATGTCTACCTGGTTCGGGGGTCGCGATAACTGTTGCGTTGAGAAATCTTGAAACCACTCTTTATAAGCAAGTAGGTGAAGACGGAAGTTATCAAGAGAGGAGTCCGCAAAGCCAAATGCGAGTGCTTCTTGACCTGCTGGATATCCGGGCCGCGCTAGTTTTAGGCGGCTCAGAAATACCAAATTGGCTTAACACTGCACTTTCCAGACTAGCGGGGTCTGCACGGCAGTTGCTGCAAGGTGACGGTCGACTTGCTCGTTTTCAGGGAGAGCCACTGTTGAGCTCAAAATTAATTCAAGAAGCATTAGAACGGGCTGATGGTGGTAAAACCCCTGCAGCAGGAAAAATTGGCAATGCAGGCTTCCATCGATTTAAGGCGGGTCGAACTCTTTTGCTTGTTGACGCTGGAATCCCAAAGGGCAAGCCGGGCCCAAGTGGAATCCATGCTGGAACTTTAGCATTTGAATTATCTATTGGATCAGTGCGACTCGTTACCAATTGTGGTAATTTTGATGTGGGTTCCGAGTGGCAGCAGCTCCAAAGAACCACCGCCGCACACTCGACTTTAACCTGGGATAACAGGAACTCCTCAGACTTGTCTCCAGATGGGCAAATCGGCCGACATCCTACCCAGATTCAAAGCCGACAAATTGAGGATTCAAGCGGATATCACATATCTTTGAGCCATAATGGCTATGCTGATATAGGCGGTGGAACTCATTACAGAACTCTCTCTCTTCGTTATGATGGCCTTGTGTTGAGCGGTGAAGATAGGCTTGAAGGTAATGACCACGGAACACCTGTTGTAAGATTTCACCTTAATCCTGGCGTTTCCGCTGAAATTACTCAAACCCGCCGCACCGCACTGATAAGGCTGTCTGCTCGTGAACGTGGCTGGCGATTCGATGCCCAAGGTGCTCTTCTTCAAATAAGCGATTCTGTTGTAGCAAGTGAGGTCGGAGAACCTCTTAGATCTCAACAACTTATTTTATCGCCACAATATGAAGGGCTAGAACCCGAAGACTGCGCCATGAAGTGGCGTTTTTCCCAAGAAGGATCGACAAGATGAATATGCTCACCCCTAAGCGCGCATTGATTTCTGTTTCAGACAAAACAGGCGTTGCGGATTTCGCTAGAAATCTAGTTGATCGTGGCTTTGAGCTTGTATCGACCGGCGGCACATGTAAGTTTTTGAAAGATTCTGGTTTAGCGGTAACGGCAGTGGAGACACTTACTGGCTTTCCTGAGATACTAGATGGACGCGTCAAAACCCTGCATCCAATCATCCACGGTGGGTTATTAGGCGATCGTCGGCGAGCCGACCATCTTGAGACCATGAAACAGCATAATATCTCCGGGTTTAGTTTACTCGTACTAAACCTTTATCCATTCGCTAAAACTGTTGATTCTGGATCAGACTTTAATTCCTGTATTGAAAACATCGACATCGGGGGACCCGCGATGCTGAGAGCATCCGCTAAAAATCATGCAAATGTACTGCCGATTATAAGTCCTGATCAATTCCCCGAAGTCTTAAGAGCTTTGGATACGGATACCATAAATACACTGAGGAAACCTTTTGCAGCCCGTGCATTCGGGCACACAGCCGAATATGACAGGATGGTTAACAGCTGGCTTTCGGAAGAAAACGAAGTAGCCCTTCGGTATGGTGAAAATCCCCATCAAAAGGCGAAATTACTGAAAAATGCAGGCACTAAGTTGAATTGTGCAGCACATGCTAATCAGCTTCAAGGAAAGGAGCTATCTTATAACAACTATCTAGATGCCGATTCCGCCTGGGAACTTTGCCAAGATTTAGCTGGAATTAATGCCGTAATAGTCAAACACAACAACCCATGTGGAGCCGCTCGGGGAGAAAACTTGCTGCAAGCCTTCAAGGCAGCAAAAGCTTGCGACCCCGTCTCTGCATTTGGCGGTGTGATTGCACTATCGGCAGAACTAGATAAAGCTACTGCAGAAGCGATAAATAGCATGTTTGTAGAAGTAGTGCTTGCGCCTAGTATCAGCAAAGAGGCGAGGGCAGTGTTTTCTAAAAAGCCAAATGTCCGTTTACTTCTAGTGCCTTCAGGACCTCGACCCAATGCCCCTTGGTCTTATCGAACTCTTGGTGGGGCTACATTGCGACAAAGCTTTGATTATCGCACAGTAAATCGCGAAGATCTTCGCACTACAACGAAGCTTACACCGTCAGAATTTCAAATTGATGACCTCCTCTTCGCTTTCACCGTTGCCAAGCACACCAAATCCAATGCGATCATCTTAGCAAAAAATGGGCAAACATTGGGAATTGGGGCTGGGCAGATGAGCCGTGTTGATGCGGCGCGAATTGCCCAGTGGAAAGCACGTGACGCAGGATTAGATACAGCAGGATGTGTCGTAGCATCAGATGCATTCTTCCCGTTTGCTGATGGTCTGGAAGTTGCGATTGAATCTGGCGCAAGCGCTGTTGTACAACCTGGAGGGTCGATGCGAGATAATGAAGTAATTACAGCCGCCGATAAAGCGGGACTGGCTATGGTTTTTACAGGCATTCGCCATTTTAGGCATTAACCTGAAGTAAGAACTCAAAATCCAAAATATTCAGCAGTCTTTAAAAAATTTGGACTTAGTTTTCTATCGCTACCAGCGCGTTTTGTAGGCCTCTTAAAAGCCACTAAAGAAAAAGCCCGGCAAAAGCCGGGCTTGGGACCGTTTTAAGGAGGGAGGAGAATAGAGGTGGCCTAACCCTCTTAATCAAGGAGGTGTCTTGATACAAATGAAGTAGGTTTGCAAATCTCTGGAAACCAGGTCTATTTATGCAAATCCGACATGCAAAACCTGCATATCACTCATATGCGGGTTTAACTTTGCAAATTATAGAAAGATACTAGCTCAAAAGTCCTCTTGGCTTACGTTGGATAGAAAGAAATCTCGAAAAGCAATGACCTTCTGAGAGTTACGCAATTCTTCGGGATAAGCATAAAAGATATCAATTTTTGGCGCTTCTACTTCAGGCATCACGCGGACCAGCTGAAGATCGTCAGTTATCAAATAATCAGGCAGACTAGCTATACCTGCACCTGTGGCAACTGCTCGTCGCAAAGCTATCAAATTATTAATTGTTAGAGCTGGGGTTCTTGGGCCAAGTCCCTCGCGACCAGCGCCGACTAGCCAATTTAGATTTGGAACTGGAGGACGAGTTTGGTTACCATAGCAAAGAATTTGGTGATCATCTAGGTCTCTAAGCGTTTGCGGAGTACCGTGCGTTTGGAGGTACTTCTCACTTGCATACAAGTGCACGTGAGCACTAAATAGGAAGCGTCGGATTAAATCTGGCTGTCTGGGCTCAGTTAGCCGAATAGCAACATCGGCTTCTCGCATTGAGAGGTCCAACGGAGTATCAGATAAAATCAGATCTAAATGTATACTGGGGTATAGGGTCAAAAACTTATCTACTAACGGCGCTACCACCGTCTCTCCCAGCGCTATAGTTGTGGTAACTTTTAAAACTCCCGTTGGCTTGCCTTTTGCTGCGTTAAGCTCCTCTTGGGCTTGAGTGACAGCGCCGTAAACTTCATGAGCAGCCCGGTATAATATTTCTCCTTGCTCGGTTAGAATAAGGCCTCTTGCGTGACGATGAAAAAGGCTAGCTTTTAGACTCTCTTCAAGTCCAGAAATTTGCCGCGAAATAGCAGATTGAGATAAGTGTAACGCCTCTCCTGCATGAGTAAACGACCCGGCTTTTGCCACCGCGTAAAAAATACGAATTTTATCCCAGTCCATATTAGTCCTCCTATCTCACTCAACTTACATACATACTTACTTACTTACTAAAAAATGACTAGGTTTTGATGCGAACAAGACTAAAGCACGAGAATGTTTCGTAACTTTATCTTGGGTTTTTGGGTTGGATTGCCCGTTTCAGCAGCTGTCGGCGTTTATGGCCTTGTAATGGGCATACAAGCTGCCACTCAAAATATCACCTGGCTAGAGCTAATGGTCAAATCCTTTGCCGTGTTTGCTGGAGCCTCTCAGATCGTCGTTGTGGAAGCATGGGGTAGCCCGATCTGGCTGCTTCTAATTGCAACTGCTGCGATAAATCTAAGATACATAATGGTGGGGCTAACCTTAAGGCCAATTTTAAACAAATCTCCTTGGCCTCTTCGAATAATTGCGCTTTGGTACGCCGCAGATGAAAACTGGGCACTGACACTCGCTCGGAGAGCGAATAACCTTAGTACAGGAACAGGGTTTCTATTGGGTTCGGGGATGGCAGTACTCGCATGTTGGCAATTAGGTGGACAAATTGGTTTTTCTATTGGCGCCAATCTCCCAGATCCCACATCACTTATTAAAGCGTTTGGTTTTGACTTTGCTTTTCCTGCAATCTTTTTAGCTCTCGCCCTCTCATTTGTTAAATCCTCAATAGACTGGCTCCCCATGCTGGTCGCAGCATGCGCTGCGATCGGCTTCTCAGAGCTAATTCCTGAAGATACAGATTTTCAAAACTTTTATATCGTTGGAGGGACTTTAGCGGGCTGTATAATTGCGGCGCTATCGTTCGCAGATAAGCTCGATAAAACCATTGTAGAGGTAAATTAAGTGTTCTCGTCGTATGCTGCCTGGCTTATTCTAGGAATGACCACGATCACTTTTTTTGGTTTCCGTCTCGGTGGTTATCTTATAGGCAGGTTTCTGCCACGTCATGGGCGCTCAGGATATGTCTTGGACAGATTACCTGGACTTGTCCTAGTTTCTCTTCTCGCACCTACTTTGTGGGAGCTTGGTTGGATTGGTGCAACAAGCGGACTTATAGTTGGCCTTATTACTATTTTGACTGGTCGATCTCTATTGGCGATGCTCTTAGGTATGTGCGCGGTGGCTCTAAGCCGCTACTTAGGCTTGGTTTAGTCGACTGCGATACCACAAGTATAAACCTGAACTAATAATGATCAGCGCACCAAATAGGGTGTTCCATCCGGGAAGTCTGCCGTCAATTAAGTACTGAGCAAGCGCCATCCAGATTATTTGGGTATAGATTATTGGAGCAAGCACAGCGGCAGGAGCAAAACGATGCGCAGCTACATTTAGAAAATGCCCGCCGGTTCCGAATATGGCACCAACTGAAACGAAAATGAACCATTCCCAAATAGATGGTGGCAAAGGGCTATCCAATACAAAAAGAAAGGGGGAACAAATCACAGCACCGACTAATGTTGTGTAAAAAGCCTGAGTTCCAAGTGTATCCTGAGTGGTTCCATATCGTGTAATTATAGATAGCGCTGCTATTGCAAAAGCCGTCCCAATAGAGATAAACATTGCCCAGTGAAAAGTTGTATTACTAGGGTTAATTACGACCAACACACCTACAAAGCCCATCCCCACTGTAATAATACGATGAATTCCAACTTTTTCACCAAGAAAAAGCCACGCCATTATAGTCACCATAAAAGGTGCAGAGAACATAATTGTAATTGTTGTGGTTAAATCGAGGTAATAGACCGCCCAGAAATTAGTAAGAGTTGTTGAGGCCATGATCGCAGAACGAACTATGTGAAGCCATGGTGAAGAAGTCTGCCAAACCCTAGGTCCCGCCAATGCCGCGCCAATAACCATAGAGCTGATTTGACCAGTCAAAAAACGGAATGCTATCATATAAAATGGCAGAATTCCTAACGCTTGCATGAGCCATTTTGCGGATGCATCTGTTAGCGCGAAGCCAATATTTGCAAGCAAAAATAGAAATATTCCAAAAAGCAAAGGGTTGCGGAGCATGCTGTCCTTTGACCACGCCTAACAAATCTGTCCATGGAAAATTTGCAATGCTTGTGCGAAGGAAAAATGATGAACCCAAATCCCTTTATTGCGCTTATCACCAATTCTTCCAAAGCATCGATGCTACCAGTCGATGTAGGCGCTATATTATTATCGTGCGAAGCAGAAAATA
>Ga0213865_10000914_pt1 | contig 19501 bp, 1 predicted proteins | sample PICome_6_FD_160100 | JGI IMG/M metagenome (GOLD analysis project Ga0213865, IMG submission 160100) | Coastal seawater microbial communities near Pivers Island, North Carolina, United States - PICO282 | ecosystem: Environmental > Aquatic > Marine > Coastal | place: USA: North Carolina | collected...
CGATTTGCCAGGACCTGACGGTTCAGCTTGACGCCACTGGTGCGGTCTCCATCACGGCCGACGATGTCGACAACGGTTCTTCCGATGCCTGTGGCATTGCTTCGATGACGTTGAGCAAAACGGACTTCGATTGCACCAACGTTGGCGCGAATACGGTCACCATGACGGTAACGGACAACAACAGCAACGTGAGCACTTGTACTGCGACGATCACGGTTGAGGACGATGAAGACCCCACTGCGATTTGTCAGGATTTGACAGTGTACCTCGACGCCACTGGAGCAGTCTCCATCACGGCGGACGATGTTGACAACGGTTCATCTGACAACTGTGCCTTTACAAAGGCGTTGAATAAAACGGACTTCGCTTGTTCTGACGTCGGCGCGAACACGGTCACTATGACGTTGACCGATGCCAGCAGCAACGTGAGCACGTGCACAGCGACGGTCACGGTTCAGGACACGGTGAGTCCTGTGGCAGTCTGCCAGGACTTGACGGTTCAGCTCGATGCCACCGGTGCGGTCTCCATCACGGCCGCCGATGTTGACAACGGTTCTTCCGATGCCTGCGGCATTGCGACGATGACGTTGAGTAAAACGGACTTTGCTTGTGCTGACGTTGGCGCGAACACGGTGACCATGACGGTAACCGACAACAACAGTAATGTCAGCACGTGCACAGCGACGATCACGGTTGAGGACAATGTGAATCCCGTGGCGATTTGCCAGGACCTGACGGTTCAGCTTGACGCCACTGGTGCGGTCTCCATCACGGCCGACGATGTCGACAACGGTTCTTCCGATGCCTGTGGCATTGCTTCGATGACGTTGAGCAAAACGGACTTTGATTGCACCAACGTTGGCGCGAACACGGTCACCATGACGGTAACGGACAACAACAGCAACGTGAGCACGTGTACTGCAACGATCACGGTTGAGGACGATGTGAAGCCCTCGATTTCCGGACTTCCCGCTGACATCACGCAGACTGCCGATGCAGGTCAGTGCGGTGCAGTGGTGACTTGGTTAACCGTAGATCCTGCGTGTGACTGCGACCTTGAATTCTGTTCAGAGGCGTGTTTGATTGGCCCTGAAGCCACTGACAATTGCAATGTAGCGAGCTTTACTTCCACACATGATAGTGGAGATACGTTCCCTGTCGGAACGACCACGGTGACCTTTACGGCGACCGATGTCAACGGCAACGTTGAAACCGCATCGTTTGATGTGGTGATTACAGACGATGAAGACCCCGCCTTCGGGACCGTCTATACTGAGGATTTCGAGAACGAGACCCCATACGATGCCGATGATTTGTGCTCTGCAGGAAATGAGTACACGCCCGCTGATGCCAATTGGAGCTTGGGCCCGGCTTGTGCTGTGCCGTCCAATGGCATCCCGCGTTTGGTGGATGTGGACGGGGACACTTTCCTCGAGTTTAACAACCAGTATCCCTATGATTCTGAGGTGTGGAATTCTGCAGCGATCGACGTAACCGGACAGCCTAACATCGCCGTCAGTTTCGATGCCCGAAGTGAGGGTGGTTTGGAGAACAGCGGAGGGGCCATCGACGAATTTGAAGTCTTTGCTGTGCTCGACGGTGTAGAGGAGGCGAGCCCCCTCGTGAGCCTGACAGGTCACGTTGATGGCACAGGTGACGGAAGTTTCTATGATGTAGATGAAAGTTTCAGTGCCATCGTAACGACGGGTGGTGCAGCCACTTTGAGCTTGCGATTGAAAGTGCGGATTTCAGGTGCTGACGGCTCCGAAAGTTATTTGATCAACAATGTCTCCATCGGTGGAGATGTGCCAACTGACATTACAGTCGATGGAAACGCAGGGGGATGCGGTGCCATTGTGAGCTGGGCTGCTCCAGGGGCTACTGACAATTGTGGCATTACCTAGTGGTCAGCTCGCACAATCCAGGAGACATCTTCTCTCCAGGCCTCACTACGGTGACCTACACAGCGACGGATGTCAATGGCAACTTTGCTACTGGGAGCTTCGATGTGACCGTGAATGACATTCAGGATCCAGTATTTGGTGGATTGTATCGGGAGTCCTTCGAGTTAGAGACGCCCTTTGATGCGGATGACCTCTGTGCCACAGGCAATGAATACACCCCCACCGATGCGAATTGGTCTCTGGGCCCTGCTTGCACGGTGCCGACCAACGGCATTCCTCAGCTCGTGGATATCGCCGGTGATACCTATCTGAAGTACAATTACAAGTATCCCGCAGGTTCTGAAGTATGGAACTCGGCCTCATTGGATGTGACCGGATTGACTTCTGTCACGGTCAGCTTCGATGCGCGAAGCGAAGGAGGAATGGAGAATACAGGCCCTTACGTGGATGATTTCGCCATGTATGCGGTCATTGATGGCACACAATCGGTCACGCCGCTTGTCGCGTTCAATGGCCACGTCGACGGTACCGGCGGAACCAAGACGGAAGAACAGAGCTTCTCTGAAACAGTCAGCCTGAGCAGCGCCAGCAGCTTGAGCCTGCGCGTTGTGGTCAACATCTCCGGATCGGATGGTTCAGAGAGCTATTTGATCAACGATGTTGCTGTAGATGCGCCATTGCTTGCCGACATCAGCCTCAATTCAGATGCTGGCGTTTGTGGTGCCGCAGCGACTTGGGATACTCCTGCGGTGTATGACAATTGCGGTGTGACTTCTCTTGTGCCCAACCATGCGAGTGGTACCACTTTCGCTGTAGGAACGACAACGGTGACCTACACCGCTACCGATGCTGCAGGCAACCAAGCTTCCGACAGCTTTACGGTGACGGTGACGGACAATGAGAACCCAACCATTTCCGCCAGCGACGAAAACGTGACGACGGACACAGACGCCTGCACGGCCGTGGTCAATTATACTGCACCGACGACCTCAGACAACTGTGAAGTCAGCTCAGTCACTTATGACATTGCTGATGGTTCCACTTTCGCTTTGGGAACCACTACGGTCACCGCAACGGTAACGGACAACCACAGCAACACCAATACCACCACCTTTGACGTCATTGTGACTGATGGGCAAGCCCCCAACATCACAGCGGAAGCAACTGACCTCACGGTGGAATGCGATGGCGCCGGAAACAATGCCGAGCTCCTCGGATGGCTCAATAACAATGGTGGCGCAACGGCGACCGACAACTGCAGCACATTGGACAGCGACAGCTGGTCCAACGACTTCACGACCCTGGCCTACACATGCGGAAGCACCTCATCCGTTAGTGTGGTCTTTACGGTAACCGATGAGGCCGGAAATGAAAGCACAACGCAGGCGACCTTCACCATCGAAGACACGACCGATCCAACCTTGGACACCCCGGCTTCTGACGAGACCGTGGAGTGCGACGGTGCGGGCAATACAGCCCAATTGCAGACTTGGCTTGACAACCATGGCGGTGCTGCAGCCAGCGAGGTGTGCAGTGAAGTCACCTGGTCCCACAACTACGGCCAATTGGACACAGAAGGACAGTTGGTCACCATGAGCGATTTGTGCGGAGAAACGGGAAGTGTACTGGTGACTTTCACGGCCTCAGACAATTGTGACAACACCGTCACGACGCAGGCCACGTTTACCATTGAGGACACCACGCCTCCAACCGCCATGGGACAAGACTACACCTTGGTGTTGGACGCCACTGGCAATGCCGTACTGAACCCAGAAAGCATCAACAATAGCTCCAGTGACAATTGTGGATCGGTCACGCCTACGGCATCACCATTGAACTTTGATTGCGGTGATCTGGGTCCCCAAACGGTGACCTTGACCATTACCGACGCATGCAACTTGACCGATACTCAAGATGTAACGGTCACTGTGGTCGATCAGACTGATCCCACGATTGTTGTAGCGGCCAGTGATGCGACCTATGAGTGCAGCAGTTCCGATGATTTCTCCACCGAACTGAGCCAATGGTTGGCCAACAACGGTGGCGCCACGGCAACGGATGCCTGCGCCGACGGTCCATTGACCTGGTCATACAGCCCCAATCCCGCGGATTTGGTCGCAGCTTGCGGCAACACTTCGAGCGTCACCGTGACGTTCACCGTGACCGACCCCAGCAATAACAGCAGCGACACGCAGGCCACGTTTACCATTGAGGACACCACGCCTCCGGTGATTGCATCTGAAGCCACCGATGTAACGGTGGAGTGCGATGGAGCAGGAAACACCAGTGACTTGGCGGCTTGGTTGGCATCCAATGGCGGAGCGGGCATCGCAACAGACGAATGCGGTGGCGTTTCTTGGAGCAACAACTTTACCGGACTGGGCATGACCTGTGCTGGAAGCGGTGCCGTTGAGGTCATTTTCACGGCGTCAGACGATTGCGGCAACGAGAGCACAACCCAGGCGACCTTTACCATCGAAGACACCACACCCCCCTCTTTGACGGTGCAGGCAACAGATTTGACCGTCGAGTGCGACGGCAATGGAAATACTGCGGATTTGCAGGCTTGGCTGGACAGCCACGGCGGCGCCACTGCAGATCCTGATCTCTGCGGTAGCAATGCCACTTGGGATGAAAGTGGATACGGCAACGTCAGTGACTTGTGCGCTGCTACAGGCGCGGTTACCATCGACTTCACCTTAGTGGACGACTGCGGCAATGAAACGGTTTCAACCGCCACGTTTACCATCGAAGACACCACCCCTCCTGTGGCCTTGGCCCATGACTTCTCTGTGGTGTTGGATGGTACAGGAAACGCCTCCATCACGACAGCCGATATTGACAACGGGTCTTATGACAACTGTGGCGATGTGACGTTGTCCTTGAACATTACGCAATTCACGTGTTCCGATGTTGGCGCCCAACCTGTCGAGTTGACCGTCGCCGATGAGTGTGGCGTGGCTTCCACAGCGACAGCGATTGTGCAAGTAACGGCTTCTGACGAGTCTGACCCCACCTTAAGTAACCTGCCCGGAGACATCACACAAACGGCGGATCCAGACATGTGCAGTGCAGCGGTAACCTGGGTAAACCCCTCGGTGGCCGACAACTGCGGCGCGGGCACTTTGACGACCTCTCACGATCCAAACGATGTATTCCCTGTGGGAACCACGACGGTGACCTTTACAGCGAATGATGGCAACGGCAACACCAGCACTGCCACCATGGACATCACGGTGACCGACGACGAGGCCCCCGCCATTGCGGGCATGCCTTCGAATATGAGCCTCAGCAATGACGCGGGCATTTGCGGAGCCCAGGCGAGCTGGACGGCCCCGACCGCCACGGACAACTGCGATGTGGCTTCCCTGACCGGGACGCACCCCTCGGGAACGACCTTCGCTGTGGGCACCACGACGGTGACCTACACCGCCATTGATGTGAACGGCAATCAGACGACCGCCTCCTTCACGGTGACGGTGACCGACGACGAAGACCCGGCAATTTCCGGCACCCCGGCTGACCTGACCGTATCCAACGACGCAGGCCAGTGCAGTGCCGTGGTGACCTGGACGGAGCCTACGGCATCGGACAATTGCGCGGTTGACACCTTCTCAGGTGATGCGTCACCAGGTGACACCTTCGCTTTGGGCACCACGACGGTGACCTACACCGCGACCGATGTCTACGGCAACACCTTCACGACCTCCTTCGACATCACGGTGAACGACGATGAAGATCCGGCGATCTCAGGAACACCGGCGAACATCACCCAGACGGCCGATGCCGGTCAGTGCGGTGCGGTGGTGAACTACACGGCCCCGACATCATCTGACAACTGCGGCGTGACGAGCTACACATCGACCCACGACAGTGGAGACACGTTTGCTGTGGGCACTACGACGGTGACCTACACCGCCGAAGATGCGGCTGGAAACCAGACAACGTCGAGCTTCACGGTGACCATTACCGATGACGAGGACCCGGCCATTGCAGGCACACCGGCCAACATCACGCAGACGGCCGATGCCGGTCAGTGCGGTGCGGTGGTGAACTACACCGCTCCGACATCTACGGACAACTGCGCGGTGACGAGCTTCACGTCGACCCACGACAGCGGAGACACCTTTGCTGTGGGTACGACGACGGTGACCTACACCGCCGAGGACGCTGCTGGAAACCAGACAACGTCGAGCTTCACCATCACGGTGACCGACGACGAGGCTCCCGTGATTGCCTCGGGTGGAGGAAGTGGTGAAGGCTATGCGCTCGGACCGATCTCCGATTCCGGAAACGGCACCATCCAGGAGGGATGGACCGGCGGAGCCCAGGCCTACTTCCAGAACGACGCCACCGATGACGAGACCGTCACCGACGCCGAGGCCAACTCCGGAAGCAACAGCTGGTTCCTCACCGATGCCTACGGCAACCCCGGTCAGGGATCTCCGCACGCGCCCAGCCTGGGACTTCCTTCGGGTACGGGTCCGGGAACGGTCTTCACCCTGGAGTTCTACTTCAAGGCGGAAGCGACCGCCGATGGCGATGGATCCGTCCAAAAGATTTATCAGGGAACCTACGCGGGGGATGACCGCACCGGCTTCAACATCAACATCAAGAATGACACCGATGCCTCGGGTGATGGTCTCAACGTCTTCACGTACTCCTATGATGCGGGTACGGGCGCTTTCCCGGTCACGACCATTGCAAGCAATCTCGACCGCAACGTCTGGCACAAGGTCAATGTGACCTATACCATCGATGCAAGCGGCGATCCGAATCTGGATACGGTGGTCTACTCGATCGACGACGGAGCGGGAGTATCCGCCAACACCTGGATGAACGTCTGGAGGGTGGCCAATGGATTCACCCAAGCTTACGGCGACTACATTGCATGGGGAGGTACCGGCAATGCGACCGGATTCTACTACGACGACATCACGTACAGCAGTGATTTCGATGGGTCTTCGCAGACCATCGGGTTCGAGGCACCTGCAGGTGCCGGGCTCCAGGACATCACCTTGACCAATGATGCGGGCATCTGTGGTGCCCAGGCGACCTGGACCGCGCCGTCGGCTTCCGACAACTGCGCGTTGGCTTCGCTGACAGGCGATGCCAACCCGGGTGACACGTTCCCCGTTGGTTCCACCACGGTGACCTACACCGCTACTGACGTCAACGGAAATACTTCGACGGACAGCTTTACGGTGACCGTAACAGACGATGAGGACCCTCAATTTGTGGGCATGCCTTCAGACACGACCCTCACGACGGATGCAGGGTTGTGCACGGCAGTGGTCAACTATATCGCCCCAACTGCGAGCGACAACTGCGGTGTGGCCAGCTTGACGGGTGATGCTGAACCTGGTGATGCCTTTGGAACGGGCACAACCACAGTGACCTACACCTTGACCGACGAAAATGGCAATACGGTGACTTCTTCCTTCGACATTACCGTGACGGACGGAGAGGATCCAGCATTGACGAACATACCTGCGGACATCACCCAAACGGCAGATGCCGGCCAATGCAGTGCGGTCGTGAATTGGGAGTACTTCGACGAAGGCTGTGATTGCACAGTTGCGCCAGAAGCCTCAGACAATTGTGGAGTGACGAGTTTCACGTCTGACTACAGCAATGGCGACACATTCCCGGTCGGCACGACAACGGTGACCTTCACTGCGCTTGACGCACAAGGGAACACGACGACGGCGACCTTCGACGTCACGATTACAGACGATGAAAATCCCGTGATTTCGAACTTGCCAATCCCTGCGATCATCACCCAGTCCAATGACTTGGGAGACTGCTCAGCAGTGGTGACTTGGTCAGCTCCTACAGTGAGTGACAATTGTCCGAACCCCACGCTTACTTCAACGCACAGCCCTGGGGACACCTTCCCCGTAGGTACAACTTCTGTGACCTACACGGCAACGGATGCGTCCAGCAATACCGCGGAGGCCACCTTCATCGTGATCGTTTCCGATGATGAGGATCCGGTCATCACTGCTGCTGGCGGAACCGCAGGTGCCGCACTCCAAGACATCACCCAGTCCAATGATCCGGGCGTCTGCAATGCTGTGGTCACCTGGGATGACCCCACCGCTGCTGACAACTGTGGTGTGAGTTCATTCACTTCGACCCATGATTCCGGTGACACCTTCGCAGTAGGCAACACAACTGTGACGTACACGGCGGTGGATACTACTGGCAATACGACCACCTCTTCATTTGTCATTACGGTGACCGATGATGAAGATCCGGTCATTGCTTCTGCAGCGCAGGACGAAACTGTTGAGTGCGACGGTGCAGGCAATACATCGGCCCTGAACACTTGGTTGGCAGCCAACGGTAACGCCGGAACGGTTTCGGACAATTGTGGTTTCGACAGCTGGTCCAACGACTACGACCCTTCCAACTTTGTGACCAACTGCGGCCAATCAGGCCATGTTGATGTCGTCTTTACAGCGACCGACATTCACGGCAACACCGCTACGACGACGGCGACCTTCACCATCGAGGACACCACACCACCGTATGTTGTTCCTGTTGGTTTGACGGTGGAAGTGGAGTGTGATGGAAGCGGAAACATTGCTGATTACGAAGCGTGGCACGCTCTCTGGGAGACCGGAGTTGCTGTGAGTGACGTTTGCAGCGGAGTGACCTATGGTTTGGTTGGCGAATCCGTCTCAGACGACTGTGGAGAAACAGGAGCGGCAACCAAGACCTACACCATGACCGACGGTTGTGGCAATTCGATCGATACCACGCTGTCCTTCACGATTGTGGATACAACGCCACCTTCGTTCAATGAGACCCTCCCCGCGGATGGAACCTTCGAATGTGACAACGTGCCGACGGCAGACATTCTCACGGCTACAGACATCTGCAGCGGAGACGCGACCGTGACCTTCACGGAGACGACCACTGCAGGCACTTGCCCTGACAGCTACACCATCACGCGGACTTGGTCTACGACGGACGATTGTGCCAACACCAATACGCATGTTCAGACCTTGACCATTCAGGATACCACCAGCCCATCGATCGATACGGCTGCTTCTGATGAGACGGTAGAGTGCGACGGGGCAGGCAATACCGCAGCATTCGGTGCTTGGTTGGCCAACAATGCAGGGGCTGCGGCGTCTGACAACTGTGGCAGTGTGACGTGGAGCAACAACTCTTCTGGGTTGAGCGACCTCTGTGGTGCTACCGGTGCGGAAACCGTGACCTTTACGGCGACCGACGACTGCGGCAACACCAGCACGACCACGGCGACCTTCACCATCGAAGACAAGACCGATCCGAGCATGGATGTGGCCTCTTCTGACCTGACGGTCGAATGCGATGGTGCAGGCAACACGACGGAGTTGAATAACTGGCTGAACTCAAATGGAGGCGCCAGTGCGAGCGATATCTGTGGAGGCGTCACCTGGAGTAACGACTTCGTTGCCTTGAGCGACGAGTGCGGTGCAACGGGATCGGCTACTGTGATCTTCACAGCAACAGACGATTGCGGCAACACTACTTCGACCACGTCAACCTTCACCATTGAAGACACCACGGCACCGAGCATCGATACACCTTCAGCTGACCTGACTGTTGAATGCGATGGCAACGGCAACATCACGGAGCTCAACAACTGGATTGACACTTATGGCGGTGCTGCAGCTTCAGATGTGTGCAGTGGCGTGACGTGGAGCAATGACTTTACGGCGTTGAGCGACCTCTGCGGAGCCACTGGTGCAGCAACGGTGACCTTCACGGCCACGGATGACTGCGGACTGACGTCCACGACGACCGCGACCTTCACGATTGAAGACACCACCAACCCAAGTATGGATGTGGAGGCGTCTGACATGACGGTCGAGTGCGATGGTGCAGGCAACACGACGGAGCTCAACAACTGGTTGGCCAGCAATGGTGGTGCCAGCGCGAGTGACGACTGTAGCGGCGTGACCTGGAGCAACGACTTCGTAGCCTTGAGCGACGACTGCGGAGCGACCGGCAGTGCAACGGTGACCTTCACGGCCACGGACGATTGCGGATTGGCGACGTCCACGACCGCCACCTTCACCATCGAGGATACCACGCCGCCTGCATTCAGCGCGACGGCAGAAGACCTCACAGTGGAATGCGACGGAGCAGGAAACCTGGCTGATTTGAACGGCTGGTTGACCAGCAATGGCAACGCAGCGGCTTCCGACATCTGTGGTGGCGTGACATGGAGTCACGACTTCATTGCCTTGACGGATGATTGCGGTGAGACCGGAACCACAACGGTGACCTTCACTGTGACGGACGATTGTGGCAACAGCGTCTACACTTCTGCGCAATTCACCATCGAAGACACCACGGCACCATCCTTGGATGCTGCGGCAGCAGATCTGACGGTGGAGTGCGACGGAGCAGGCAACAGCACCGATTTGAACGACTGGCTTGCCAGCAATGGTGGTGCCAGTGCCAGTGACGATTGCAGCAGCGTGACCTGGAGCAACGACTTCACCGCATTGAGCGACGATTGTGGTGCCACAGGCAGCGCGACGGTGACCTTCACGGCCACCGATGACTGCGGACTGAGCATTTCAACGACCGCGACCTTTACCATTGAGGATACGGCCGCGCCCAGCGTGGATGTGGCAGCGTCTGACATGACCGTCGAGTGCGATGGAGCGGGCAATACGGCAGCATTGAACAGCTGGTTGACCAGCAATGGTGGTGCGAGCGCCAGCGACATTTGCGGCGATGTGACCTGGAGCAACGACTTCACCGCCTTGAGCGATGACTGTGGTGCAACAGGAACGGCAACCGTGACCTACACAGCGACGGATGCTTGTGGCAACACCAGCAGCACGACCGCGACCTTCACCATCGAAGACACCACCGCTCCGAGCATGGATGTGGCCTCTTCAGATATGACGGTGGAGTGCGACGGAAGCGGCAACCCGGTTGAGTTCAACAACTGGCTCACCAGCAATGGCGGTGCCAGTGCGAGCGACGTCTGCAGCGGTGTGACATGGAGCAATGACTTCACCGCGCTCAGCGACCTCTGCGGTGCTACGGGTGCTGCCACGGTGACCTTCACGGCGGCGGATGATTGCGGCAACACGACCACGACGACCGCGACTTTCACCATCGAGGACACCACGGCTCCAGTAGTCGACGGTGACGAGGTCGTGATCATCGACTGTTCACAGTGGCCATGGGATGCACTCTATGAGCCCACCATTGATGAGTTGTTGGCCGTTCAGGATACGGCGGGTAACCCCATCGTGACATTGGATGAGGCTTGTGGATACCCAGATTTCCAGATCGATTACAGTTGGATGTCCGGTGGATGTCACTACGACCACCAGTTGATTTACCGCCCGGTGGACGACTGTGGCAACATGGGCGACACCCTGTACCAGTTGATTCAGGTGGACGACTTTACCGATCCGGTGTTCACGTTTGTGCCGGCAGACACCACGTTCTCTTGCACGGACAATGTGATGGCTTACCTCGAGATGGCCACCGCAGTGGATCAATGTGACCCCAGTGTCAACATGACCTTCACCGACGAGGTGGTGTCTACGGCTTGCACGGAGTCATATTCCATCATCCGTACGTTCCATGCTGAGGACTGTGGTTACAACATCGCACAGGCGACACAGACCATTACCGTGGCCGATACGGTGGCGCCAAGTTTGACCCTCACGGCCCCTGCGGACGTGGCCCTCAACGGATGCTTGTCCTCCGCGGACACCACTGAGGCTACGAATGGCTCACCCACCTGGACCACAACCGATAACTGTGGAACGGTCATCGTGACCTACACGGTGTCTGATTCCGAGGCCTACCAGTGCACTGCTGACGATGCCACGGAAGAAGGCAGCTTCATCGTGACCCGGACGTTCACTGCCACGGCAACGGACTGCGGCGGTAACACCACCACAATGTCTGTCGACCAGGTCTTGACCATCACGGACGACACCGACCCAACGGTGAGCTTGACGGCTCCAGCCGATGTGACGTTGTACTTGGATGCCACGTGCTTCGCAGCAGACATCGCCCACCCTGTATCGGGAGACGCGAGCGGCTTCCTCGTGGATGCCACGGACAACTGCGATACGGATGTGGCGCACACGATCACGCATGCAGACGACACGACCTATACAGGTACGATTGACGGTGTGGGCAGCTTCGACATCCTGCGTACCTATACGGTGACCGTGACGGACGACTGCGGCAACAGCGCTTCGGCTACCACGAGCCACACGATTGCGGTGCTCGACACGCTGAACCCATCCATGACGCCGGACTTCCCGAACGACACCATCATCTACGCTGACGACAGCAACGGATACTTCGATCCAACGCCGAGCAGCACGGGTGTTCCTTCAGTGGAATACAGCGACAACTGCAGTGGTGCAGGTGAGAACACCTATGGTTCCATCGGACAGATTGTACCTACAGGCGGCCTGATCATCACGGCCATTGCGGACCCGAACGACGCAGCATCCACTTGCCGCTTCGTGGAGATCCACAACAGCAGCGATGCCGACATTGATTTGACGGGCTACGCGTTGCAGCGTTGGACCAACAGCAACGCCGGACCGTCCACGGGCAGCAACATCGACCTGAGCTCCATCGGAACCATGGCGCCGGGCACGTATGCTTGGATTGCCAACAACGCTGGATTCTCCGGATGCTACGGCTTCGCTCCCACACTCGTGGGCGGAACGGGCGGACCGGCGGACAGCAACGGTGATGACAACATCGCCATCATCGACGGCAGCTCCAACATCATCGACATGTTCGGTGTGGCTGGCGAGGACGGCTCCAACACCTGTCACGAGTTCGAGGACGGCATCGCCTTGCGTGCCGGTTCCAACACGGACCCGAATGCCGGTGCTTGGGACGAGGCAGGCTGGATTGTTTACAGCGACGGCTCCAGTGCCAGCGGTTGCACCAACCACAACTCGAACCAGCAACAGAACGCTGCGGACATTGCACCGCTCGTGGGCAACTGGGCCGGTGCGGCACCTCCTGCTCCGCAGACGGACTTCAATACGGTTGACATTACGTTCAGTGACGAGACCACGAGTTACACGGCTTCGGCTTGTTACACGTTCGAGCGCACATGGATGATCACGGTGACGGACAACAATGGCAATGCCATGACGATGACGTCCTTGCAGACCATCCAGGTGGCCGATACGACAGCGCCGGACATCAATGCTGCTGCCGATGCTACAGCGGCCTGTGACTTCTTCGGATTTGACCTCTCAGCAGGTGATGAATCCACAGTCATCGGCTACACCAGCTTCGAGGAGCCTACCTCGGACGGCCAGTATGTGGACACCGGAGATGCCTCCGTGGATCACGCACTGGAGAACAACGCCGGCCAATCCGATGTGAACTACACCTCTGCGGGTGGAGAGCTCGGATTCTCCAGCTACTACTACAGCACGGGCAGCAACGGACTTACCGACGGTGATTATGTCGGCGTAACGAGCTTCACGGGAGCGGTCGGTGCCTTCACCGATGGTGGACAAGGATTCCAGATGCAGGATACAGACGGCATCATGGAACTCGTCCTCGACGCTGTAGACGTGAGTGCCGGTGGTGTGACCTTGACCTTGGATTACTTCGTGCAGTCCACAGGATGGGAGACGGGCGACCGCATCCACATCTGGGTGGTGGCCGATGGTGGTGAAGTCGACCTGGTCGACACCGACTATCAGGACATCGACGGCCTCGGACTCGAAGGACAGTGGAACCTGGCGAGCCTCGATCTCGACGGATACGATTCTGCAGAGCTGCACATTTCGCTCGAGTCCAACTCTGGAAGCGAGGGTCTGTTCATCGACAACGTGCTCTTCTCTCAGGGTTCCAGCCCGCTGGCAGTGCTTGAGGCCAACGGTTATGTGTCCTTCTCCGACAATGTCGAGCTCGCCACGACTGAAGCGGCCATCACATATGATGCTGCTCCATGCGAGGGTGCTTACGACATCGCCTACACGGCGACCGATAGCTGTGGCAACTTGACCACGGTCAACCAGCGCATTGTCTTGATTGACACGGTTGCTCCTGGCCTCACGGTCACCGAGCCAGCGGATACGGTGCTCTTTGCCGATGCGGATTGCAACGCGGACTACATCGACGGTGTGCCATACCCAATGGCCTCCTCTTCGGACAACTGCGATGCGGATGCGGCCATCACGTCGTACCATGTCGACAGTCCGAAGCAGTACGCTTGCTTGCCCAGCACGGGTGCCTTCACGGTATTGCGCACGTACACCTTCACGGCAACTGACAATTGTGGCAACACCACATCTGAGCAGGTCAACCGTCTCGTGACGGTCGTGGATACGATCAGCCCGACCTTCAATGCTGCTGCTCCGGCGGACATCACGGTCAACATCGATCCGTTCTGTGGTGCCAACACGAGTACGACCATCGCTGGCATGCCGACGGTGACAGATGAGGCCGACAACTGCGACAGCAGCGTCGACATCGAAATCACCCACGAGGACAGTGCTCCGGTATACACGTGCTCTGCGGAGGACGACGTCACAGAAGGTTCATACACCTTCGTGCGGACCTTCACGGTGACGGGAACGGATGACTGTGGCAACGAGACAACGGTCACGTTGGCTCAGAACATTACGGCATTGGATGTCGCATCTCCGACCATCTTGACCTTGCCTCCGATGGCCACAGACACGTACACATTGGATGGCGATTGCATGGCAGACTTGACGCCGCTCACGATGCCGACCGCGACCGCGATCGATGCCTGCGACAGTGAAGTGTCTTTCGAAATGACCCATACCGATGGCGCACCGACCTACAACTGTTCTGATGCAGACGGTGAAGCCGAGGGTTCATACGTCTTCACACGGACGTGGACGGTGACGGCTTCTGACGACTGTGGCAACACCACGTCTCAACAGGTAAGCCAGAGCATCCAAGTCATGGACGAATTGGATCCAACGCTCGCCGCAAGCTGGCCTGCCGACTACGCCACCGACCTCGATGTCGATTGTATGGCGGACCTCTCACCTGCAGCAGCGGGTGCAGCGACAGCGACTGGCGATGATGCCTGTGACAGTGAAGTGGCCGTGGCCATCAGCTACGATGACCACGACACCACGCTTTACGCGATCAATGTTGATGCGGCCGCCGAGGGTGGATTCAGCTTCATCCGTACGTGGACAGCAACGGCTACGGACGATTGTGGCAACACTTACACCGAGACGCACGACCAGACCATTACAGCCAATGATGTGACGGCCCCTGCTGTGACGTTGGAGACCTTGCCGACCTACATGGTCGAGGGTTGCTACGGTGAAGTGGACCTGTCGCCTGCGACTACGGGTATCCCAACGGCTTCTGCCGAAGACGGCTGTGACAGTGAAGTGGATGTAGAGGTGACCTATTCTACCGATAACCTCGCGTTCAACGAGGTGGTCGGCAACTACAGCCTGGTGATCGATACGATCAGCGGAATGGAGGATGGTGTCATGGGCATGACCACGGTGCGCATGTACATCGAAACGGAGAATGAGGGCGACTTCATCAGCGCTGTTGCGGGTGATGCCATCAACCCAACGGGCATCCGTACCTCGACGAGCTTCTACCAGAATGTGCTCGGTGGGGCTACGGCCAACAGCTACAGCACGCTCTTGGAAGCGGCCGATCCTCTGGTGGCCTTCGACAGCTTCGTGACCATTGGTCTCGATGAGCAGCCTGACGGCGGTGCTGGCGAAGTGGCTACGACGACGGTTGGATCATGGCCTGCCGCGTTCGAGGCTGGTGATGACTTGCTGATCAACGACTTCTTCGGTGGCAGCTGGTTCACGACCTATCCAAACTCTGCGGCTGTGGCCGGACCGGACCACCGTGTCTTGATCGGTCAGTTCACGACTGACGGTCAAATGAGCGGCCAGGTCTTCGTCCAGGTCTTCCCGAACGGAGTGGGTGCAGATGAAATGCGCTTGAGCTTCACCTTCGGTGATTGTGCTGAGGATGACGATACGCCTGAAGGCAGCTACGCGTTCACGCGCCGTTGGATGGCGACGGGAACGGATGATGCCGACAACCTTGATTCAGCCGTGACCTACCAGCACGTGATGGTCTTGGATACTGAGGCCCCTCAATTGACCAACACATGTGGTATCGACAATGGCGAGACCGTCTCCTATGACTGCCCAGGCATTGGCGTGATGGACTTCGATCCTGTGCCAGCAGCATGTGATGTGCAAGCCGTGGACAACTGCGATACGGAGGTCAACATCACGCTCTTCAGCGAGTCAGAAGGCTACATTCCAACAGATGCCATCCGCAACTACTGTGCTCCTATGACGCCTGAGGCGCAGAACGGAAGCCAGACGTGCGATGACCGTGCACCTGAAGCGCTCCGTTTGTTCAACTTCCCAGGTGCCGATGACAGCTTCGTCATGGCTGATGATTCAGAGAACCTGATTCAGGTTATGGCCGATGGCAGTGTGAGCATCAGCATGGAAGTAACCAACGCCGATGGAACCGGTGGCTTCATCCTCTCTGCCGACTACGGTGCAGGTCAGGATTGGGCGACTTGGGAAGCCGGCGGTAGCAACTACAAGAAGGACTGCGCCGAGATCTACAGTGGCGAGAGTGTCTGGGAGGATTGGTACTTCTTCCTGATGAACAGCGGTTCATTGGAGGGAACAGGCATGTATGCCGGTTCAAGCTTTGATCTGAGTCACCAGCCCGCAAACGGTTACTATGGTATGCAGATGGGTCTGGGCGCCAACAACAAGAACACCAACTATGGTGGTAGCGCTTGGTTCTTCTGGCAGGGTAACCTCGTGGTGGATGGAACGGATATGGGCCCAATGGCCAGCTCCGGTGACATCTTCATGGACCTCGACTGCTGCCTCGAGTGGCAGGTGGATTACTTCTACACGGCCTTTGACGACTGCGGTAACCCCACCGGCTTCTCCTACAGCGAGGCCATGGGAGCCAGCATCCAGGACGGCGATGCAGATGTCTCTGGAGGCCATACGGTCGGACCTGTGGACATCACCAGCATTGGTGGCATCAAGGAGCCAATCCGCATCACGGGTCTGTCACCAAACCCAACGAACAACCAGAGCCAGTTGACCTTCTTGGTCAATGAGAACCTCCGCCTGCGTGTGGACCTGTACAACGCAAACGGATTGCTCCTGCAGGAGTTGTATGATGGCAACGCGGTGACCGGTGTCCAGTACACCATGGACATCGATGTGGATGATCTGGCAGCGGGCATGTACCAGGTGCGCATCAGCAGCGCCTCTTACATCGCGGTCAAGAAGCTCTTGGTCGCTGAGTAAGGCGAACCACACCTATTGAATGAAACGGGCTGCCCTTAGGGGCGGCCCGTTTTGGTTTGGGACCATCAGCTGCGCTGAAAGAGTAGGGGCGTCCTCCACAAATTCTTCCGAAAGCGTATATACACATTTAGTCGATGATAATTAAGATTTATACAGTATTACAAAGCTTGATTTCGACGAATATCAGCTCAGTTTATATTCGTTGACACCTAAAGTGCTGTAAATCAGTGCGCTGAACGAAGACAAATATATAATGAAGTCCGACTAACGATATATGTAGACCAAAAAGATGTTCGGAGATTACACATGACCAAATTCTGTCATGATGTCGCTCCCCAATACATCCTCAATTCTGTCAGCCCGCCGATGCGCCCTTGCCTGTTTGGCCATGGTCATGTCACTCGGGCAGGCTGCTGCCTCCGACCAATGGCCTGACTGTGACACTTCGTGTGTCGTGCCTTCATACACCTTGGCTTCGGACACCGTCCAATGTTTGGATGAGCTGGCCGCATACGATTGTGCCTCACTCACGCTGGTGGACACCTGCACCTTGGAGCAGACGCTTGCGTTCCATGTGATCGGAAGCGGAGCGGATACCGTGACCACTTGCAACGCGACCACAGCCATGGGCATCGGTCCAGACGGAGCCATTCGGTTGTTGGGACTGAGCCTGACGGGGTGGGCGACCAGCGACATGTTTGTAGAGACAGGCGGAGGACTCACGCTCACACAATACGCCAATGATGTGGCGATTCTGACAGGCGAGGTGGCCAATGCGGACAATGCAGACCAGCGCTTTGAAGTGTTCATCGTGTACGAAAACCGCGTGATTGGCGCCGACTGGGGAGGCGGATTCAAATACGCCATGGGGTGCGAGCCACCGACAGACACCTGGGACATCTACACCATCAAGCCCGACCAAAGTCACTTGGTGGGTCGCGGAGCGTATGCCGGGAGCTTGCTCCAACTGCAGCATGCGCCGAGTTCGCAGTTCTTTGGCTTCCAAGTGGGAGAGGGCGCCAATGACCACAACTGTAATTACGGTGCCGGAGGCTGGTTCAGCTGGAGTGGCATCCTCTGCGGCACTGAGGCAGCGGGCGCGATGGGCGATGTCATCATCGACCTTGAATGCCAATCGGATTTCGACCCTTGTACAGCCCAGTCCATCGCCTACTTCAGCGCCTATGTGCCCGATTGTGGCGTGCTCCAATACTCCATTGACATTGTCAGACACGATGACGAGGGGCCGGTCATCGCCGGGATTCCAAATGACACCGTGGTGTCGTGTTTCCCAGATCCCACTTACACAGCGCCTGAGGGGGTAACCGTCACGGACAACTGTCCCGTGCCCGGCTATCCCACCCTCACGTATGAAGGCATCTTCGAAGTGGAAGCTGCAGTGGGCTATTGCAGCACTTTCGAAGAGCGCTGGAGGGCAGAAGACGAATGCGGCAATGTGACAACAGCCAAACGTTTGTTCCATCAGATTGAAGAAGAGCCCCCAATGATGGTGGGAGAGGAGATTGTGATCATCGAATGCGACGAGTGGCCCGGAGGGTTTGAGCCGCCGTTCTCTGCCCTCGTGGAGGCCGGCTTCATTGACGCCGTCGACAACTGTGAAATCGACACGGTGCTGATCGAGTATGGCGTCATGTCCGGCGGGTGCCACTACGACCACATCATGACCTACACGCCCGTTGACGGCTGTGGCAATGTGGGGGACTCCTTCTATCAAATCGTGGTGGTCGACGACTATACTTTGCCCCAGTGGGTGGACGTACCCAAGGACACCGCCATCTCCTGCACCGCCTCTCCAGAATCCATCACAGCGATCGCCACCGCTACGGACAACTGCGATCCTGACGTCAATGTCATGGTCGAAGTCAACACCTTGGACGACGGTGATGGCTGCGATGAGACGTACATCATCGAGCGCGTCTTCATCGCAGAGGATTGCAGCTACAACCATGCCAGGGACACACAACTCGTGCACGTGGTGGACACCGTAGCACCTGTGGTCTCATTGCAACTGCCTGCGAATGTCAGCCTCGAGGGTTGCTTCGCAGACACCGATACAACCACGGAGACACGGGGAGTGGCCACTTGGACAGCCTCAGACGACTGTGGGGATTTGACAGAATCACTCTCTTACGCCGATGGCCCTTTGAATGAGCCTTGCGGTGAAAGCAGGGGCAGCGCTTCATTCGACCGGACCTGGACCTTGATCGTATCGGATTGCGCGGGCAACCAGACCGTGGCGAC
>Ga0213865_10000915_pt1 | contig 19498 bp, 20 predicted proteins | sample PICome_6_FD_160100 | JGI IMG/M metagenome (GOLD analysis project Ga0213865, IMG submission 160100) | Coastal seawater microbial communities near Pivers Island, North Carolina, United States - PICO282 | ecosystem: Environmental > Aquatic > Marine > Coastal | place: USA: North Carolina...
GATATTGGAGCTAGAGGTAGAAATATTTTAAGAAGAAATATTGAAGAAAGTGATCGATCTTTATTTTTCCCAGACGATCCTGATTCTAAAAATTTTGAAACAGTAAACGGTAGAAAAGTAGCTAAAAAGCTTTCAGAAAAAGAAAAAGCTTACTTTAGAAATGTTCAACAAGTTTCGGCTGACATTTCCAATGTTAAACAAGCTGTTTCTCAGATTGATGGAGAAAACTGGTTTTCAACTATGATCTTAGACCAGTCTGGCACATTGGCGCAAATGCCTCTTATTATGAATCCTGTTGGTTTATATACTAGGTATGACTCTCAACGCCAACTTGATACTGAGGAAATTTTAGCACAAGAACCTGATCTTCCCTATGATGAAGCTAGGGGGATGGCTCGTTTTTCTGCTGGAATGAATGTTTTTTCAGAAAGATTAGCTACAGGATTTTTTCTCAAAAAGTTTCCAACAATTAAAAATGCTACTTTAAAAATAAAAGGAGCTAGTCCTGTTTCTATAGCACAAGCTTTTCGAAGAGCCGGAGTAGCAGCAGCAGGCATAACTGGAGCGGAATATTTACAGGAATCTTTTCAAGAGGCTACGCTTCCTTTAACATTAGATTTATTTAGCTCTCTTAACGAAGAGATGCCTGAAGGGGATTGGGAGCAGTTTAAAATGTGGGATCAGCGCAGATTTTTAGCTGTTTTGCCCTTGGCTATTCTTGGAGGTGGAGGACAAGCCGCTCGCGATAGGATCTCGACGGCAGAGCTAGGAAAGGTTCTTTTAGCTAAGAACGACGTAATGATAAGCGGAAGATCTGAAAAGCAAGCTCAAGAAGTTGCAGAGCTAGCAATGACAGATCCAGATGCAGCTTTAGCTCTTTATAAAAAGCAAGGCGAGTCAATGAGCAGAGAGGAGCAGGAGACTTTTGGCAATGAGGCAATGCGAAATGTTTACTCTGACCAACTTGGAGAGGAGTTTGCGGCTATGCCAATTGCTAGGCAAACTGAAGATGGAAAGTTTTCATTAGATTTCCAAGATGGGAGAAAAGAAGAGTATGATTCTGTAGCAGAAAGAGATCAAGCTTTAGAGAATTGGTCTAAAGAAGAGTTTTTTCAGACAAGGGAAGCAATGGAGGCTTTTGCTGAAATGGCTAAAGAAAGGGTTGAAGGAGAAGCTGATTTTAAAATTGAGCGTCCAAGAACTTTCCAAAATCTTGCGGATCAGGGTGTTGAAACTGAAGCGAATCTTAAAAAAGCCATTGGTGTATATTACTCTCAAATGGGGGAGGTTGCTCCAGATAAAATTGATTTAGCTAATTACATTGAAGAGGGTTCAATAAGGCTAAAAAAGGATTTATCAGGGTTTGCGGTTAGATTGGCTCAAGGAGCTAATCCTATTACGGTTGCTGAAGAATTCTCTGAGGGCTTTATCAGAAGAGCAGTAGGTTTAGGCGAGACAAGTTTTGATGAAGTAAAAGCGCTTCTTGATGAATTTGGTGAAATGTCCGGCATACAAATGACGGAAGGCTATGACATCGATCCTGAGCGAGCTGTAATTGAAGGCTTTTCCAAGTTTTCAAAAGCTTACGCGCTACAAGGTAAGTATGATATGCTTCCTAAAGAAACTCAGTCATGGATGTCTAAAGCATGGGCTGTAATGGAAAACAGCAATAACATTCCTAGCGTTTTAAAAGCATTTTCTGAGTTATTTTCAAAAATGTTCAAGGCTGTTTATGATGTAGCCAAGGCAATTGAGTTCCACAGAGCAAAAGGCGCTGGAATTGATCCTGACTTAGAAAGCATGGCGTTACGGGCGCTTGGCTTTGATGAAAAGGGGTATAATGAAAGAATGCAGGAGAAAAGCCAGCAACAAGTTATAGAGGAAGTTTATGGTCCTGATTTTTCAATTAGAGAAGATAAAACTGAGGCTGGTAAAGAACAAGTTGGAGAAGATGGCATAACAGAAGTAGTTACGCCTGATGAATCAACAGTTCCTGGAACACTTGCTCCAACAAGACCTGTTGAAGAAATAATTCCTGATGAGAATGCTCCAGAAATTCCTTGGGATATGTCTACGTTTGGAATTGCTCCAAAAACTGATGATAAATCATTCCCCTTACTAAATGAAAAACTATCCAAGCAATTGCTTGAAGAAACAGACGTAGTTGGTGCAATTCATATTGATAGGGCTGGCATTGGTGAAATTGACGGCATACCAATTCAAGGCGGCGCAAGATTTCCATCAATTAAAGAAAACGTAGAAAAAGGAATTGCATGGGCTTTTAACTCAGTAAGTGTTGCAAGTGATGTTTTAACAAGAGCCAGAGAAGCAAATGGTTACATTAAGTTAATATTAATGTCAGAAGGCAATGTTGTTGGAAACAAAACCTTTGCTACCATTTGGTTAAACAGAGTTGGGAAAATAGTTAAAGATAAAACTGTTCTTGATGCTGTTTTGACTGAGTTTCATAAAATTAGAAAGTCTGCAATAAAATCTAAAATAACAAACAAAAGAAGAGAAGAGGCAAAAAAAGTTAAAGAGGGCAAAAAAGTAACTCCTACACCAGAAGAAAATATCGCTAAATATGATAGAAAAGGAGAATCTGTAGAAACTTTTGCTCAGTTAAAAAGGTTTCTTTTAAAAATGCCTCAATCAAATAGGGCGTCTTATTATTTCAAAAGACAAACTCAATCAAAAGATACTTCCAATAGGAAAAAAGGGCAGACTGTTTATGGCAAACTTTTAGGTGAAAAGTTCTCTAAAAAATACGGCCTTCCCGATGCTTCCGAACTAGTTGACAAAATGGAAGACCCATCGTTTAAAGGTATGAAGATTGGGGACGTTGTTGCGCTTATTAAAATTGATCCTGATAGCGAGGTAATGACGGCTAAAGAAGCAGGAGTTCCCGAACATTTAAGTTACGGCTATGTAGTAAAAGGAAAGCCTTTTGCTAGAATGAAGAAGATTAGGAATGTAGACGAAGATTACCCGTCTATTAAAGGGAAAATAATGTCGCAAGGTAGTAAGCAATACCCTGCAAAAGATTATGCATCTTTTTCTATTGGGCGAGCAAGAGCAGAAAAAACTCTTGCCCCAAAAAATGATCAAGAGCAAAAAGCGTATAACAAAGCATCTAAGTTTAAAGATCGCAACCCTTTCTTAGCGGTAGCCGCAACAAGGCTAAGAAACAAGGAGATTAACAGACAAGAGTTTAGGGATATTGTTGACCGAGTTAATCCATTTATTGTCAAAGGTGTAGAAGATATACCATCTATTGACAGAATTTCTGAGTTTCTTAGTTCATCTAAAGCTGACAAGCTTGGTGTAAATGTAGCAAAGGGTAGCGTGATTGAGTTAAGGATTGATATTCCAACCTACAATGACTCACTTAAAGCTGATCCAGCAAATCCAGTTTATGCAGTAACAGTGCATAAAAAGACCAATTCAAAAGATAAGGCAGGCACTGTTCTTGCATATCACCCTGCCGCTCATATTGCTAATCCAGAATTTTTTGCAAGACCAACAGCAAAAGCTTCAGCCAAAAACATAGGAGCGCTATCTATTGCAGAGGGTGGAGGCAAGTTTCCGTTGGCTACAGTGCGCGGTAAACTAATTACCACTAAACCTAAAGACTTGCCTTCTAAGGAGGAACTTAAAACATGGGCAGAAGTAGGTTATAACCCTACTAGATCAAGTGAATTTAGGGATGTTAGAAATGGCAAGATTGTATCTAATGGTAGTGAGTCAGTGTCAATAGGTTCAAGGGTTTACGTTAAAGATCCAGTCTATCAAAGCGAGTCTTCGCTTGGTGAGTTTGGAGCCGGCAATATAAGCTTTGGGATTCAGCCAGTAGAGCAATATGGCGCTATTACTAAGCTGGAAAAGAAAATATTATCAGACAGAGTTAATATTGGAAAAAGGCTTGAGGCAAAACTTGAGGCCGATGAGGAAAATTGGAACAACGCCAAAAAGTCAGGAAACCAAGAAGAAATCGAAAGAGCTGCTCAGCAAGTTATGCGAAGAACTCAGGCGTATATGGAGGTTCTTCCTGATTATCCAATGGGGCCAACAATATCCAAAGCTCAAGATCTCGCAGAAAAGGTTCTAGTTGGATCTATTGAAATAACAGAAGGCATTAAGATTGTTGACGAAAATGCCAGATACTCAGGGCTTCCTATTAAGCTTCCATCTTGGCTAAGTAATTTAAAGGTGGCAGATTGGGTCAAAAGAAACCTTAGAGCTAGAGGTGATTTAACTCCAGACCAATTTAAAATTAAGCTAGCCTCGGAAGCCATTACTTTAACCGAGCTTAAAAGAGCAGAGTTAATAAATTCTCGTCTTAAAAAAGCGGTAAAAAAGGAATCTTTAGTAGCTCCTAATCCTGAAGGTGTATTAATGGAGGATTTTCTTATGAAGAGGGTCCAGGACGCGCTTGTGATGGATGGTGCAGTAAATGTCACGGAAGCAATCAACAAGCTTCCTAAGAGCCTCCAGAGCGTCACTAAAGAGATGCGTGTTCATGTTGATAGCCTTTCTCGCGAGATGATTAAGAAAGGCATTGCTAAAGGCGATCTTGCTGATGTGTTCCAAAGAAACATTGGTAGTTATCTAAATAGATCTTACCGCAGATTTACTAGGCCAGAAAAGTGGAAGCACGAAGTAAGTGAAGAATCTAAAAAGAACGCAATGCAATGGCTTGAAGACAACTTGCCAGCCGAAGCGTTTAGCGGAGATGTTTCAAAGGAAGATCAATTAGAAGGTTATGTTGATACACTTTTGACCGATTCAGTTTCCGGCGGGTTTACGGACCAGATGAACTGGCTTCTAGGCCAAAAGCATATTGGAAACCTTATTGCCAGAAAGAAGGTTCCTGTTGAGCTTAGAGAGCTTTGGGGCGAATACAAAAGAGGCGATGAAAACTACATGACCTCAGTCCGTAAAATGGCTACTCAGATTGGCAACCACACAATGCTTACTGAGTTTTTAAAGAATGGACTCAATACTGAAATATTTTCTACGCCTAGAAAGGGTTTTTCTAAGCAAATAAGCTCAAAAGGAAACGAGATGCTGTCTCCTTTAGATGGATACTATGTTTCTGAAGGAATGTCCCAGGCGTTAATTGATTTTTCAGAAACAGGAGAAAAAACAGCGTGGTGGCTTAAATATTGGTTAAAATACAACTCACTATCAAAAGTATCTAAAACGATATATAACCCTACAACCCACGCTAGAAACTTTTTATCTAACTTTGTTTATGTAGGCGCTAACGGAAACCTGTTTGAATATCTAAATATCGACACGGTTAAAATGTCTGCCACTATTAATTACAAAGAAATATTTAAAAGTTGGGGGACTACAAAGGATATTGAGGATAGAATTCTTCACTACATAAGGCTTGGAATCATGCAGCAAGGAGCCGTATCACAAGAATTTAAAGATATTCTTAACGATTTTTCAGCGGGAGATGTAGATATTGATGAGCATACTCAAAATAGCGCAAAGAGATTTGCAAAAGCCGGCCTAAAGAAAATAGAATCTCTTTATCAAGCAGAAGATGATTTTCATAAGATTGTTTCATATGAGGCCGAAAGAGCAAAATTAGCTAAGGCTAAGCCTGAGTGGAAATCTGACAAGTTAGATGCTGAAGCAGCTCAGATAGTTAGGGACACTATGCCTGACTACTCACAAGTTCCAAATGCAGTCAAAATGCTTAGGAGACTTCCGTTTATTGGAACATTCACTTCGTTTACGTCTGAGGTAATCAGGAACAACACTAACATTATCCAAAGAGCTAAGTTTGAGATGTCAGATCCTGAGCTTAGGAGTATCGGGGCAAAAAGGCTGTCATCATTTGCTGTCGCACACAGCATACCTTTAGCGGGGGCTTATTTTCTCGCCTCAATGTTTGGCGTCGATGACGAAGAAGATGAAGCGACAAGAGCTATTGCTGCTCCTTGGGATAAGTATGCACAGCTTTTATATGTTGGAAGAACTCCTTCTGGAGACCCTCAGTATATTAACATTAGTTACACTGATCCGTTTAGCGTATTTAAAACTCCTATTTTTGTAAGTCAACAAGATGGATTCTCCCCTGTTTCTGTCGCTAAAGGCATACTGATGGGTCTAGAGCCTTTTTACGGAGAAGAAATTGGAACTGCTGCGCTTCTTGATATTAGGGAAAATGAAAATGAAAAAATATATAATCCTAATTCTGACGCTTGGACAATCACTAAAGATATTTCCGAGCATATACTCAAAGCTCTTGAGCCTGGGTTAGTCAGATCAACAAAAAGGATTTACGAAGCTGCAACCGGCAAAGAAACCGATTCGGGTATGAAACTAGACACAAGAACAGAAGTCATTGCGGTTCTTTCCGGTCAAAGAATAACCTCTATTGATCGCAAAAGAGCCATTTTCTACAGAAACAATGATTTCCAAGATGCTCTCAGGTCTTCTACGTATCGATTTAAAGCAGCTTGGAGAAATAAAAATGTAGACAAAAAAGAGTTATCTAAGGCTTACAATCAATACAAAAAAGATAACGAAAAGGCATATTCTGAATTTCAAGATGCTTTACAGGCCGTATCAAGGCTTGGTCTTACTGAGGAGCAAATCCTTCTAGAGACAACAAAGGGTAAAGATAATACAGAAACAGCAAAAAGGCTTTTAAATTTGCTTAGAGCGCCAGCCGGTGAAACTCCAATGCCTGACAAAAAGTTTACAAAATCTCAAATTAAAGAAATTGAGGAAAAAGGCCGAAAAGAGATCTTAAAAGAAGTTGCCCCTGAGCTTTTTGATTAGAATGTCCTTACCTTACTTTAACCTTGAAAGTCAACCAAATAACATTTATTAACAGCTATGCCAGTAACTGAGCAATATACTCCTAAAGATTACACTGGAGACGGCGCAAATCAGATTTTTGATGTGCCTGATCTATGGTTTGAGCAGTCGGATGTGATTGTTGAGGTTGCTGGAGTTCTTACGGAATGGACGAGAGAAGCTGGTGTTGGGGTTGAATTAGCGACTGCGCCGGCCTCTGGAGCTTCTGTTGTTATCTACAGAGTAACATCACTTACTCAGGATAAGGATTTTCAGACAGCCGGACGTATGCCGGCCACTGAGGTTGCTGAAGGCTTTGACAGGCAAATCCTTATTAATCAGGAGGTTAAGTATAACTCAAGCATATTACCTCCTAACTCGACTCCAAGTAATCGGCAGAACACAACTACGGGATTTGATTCTAGCGGAGATCCTATTACTAGAACGGCTGCGGAAGAGATCGCTCATTTAGGCATCACGGCTAATGTAGAAGCTGCTGCTACTAGTGCTACTGCTGCTGCTGCTAGTGCTACTGCTGCTGCAACTTCTCAGTCACAAGCATCAGTTAGCTCGTATAACGCATATAATAGCGCTAACGCTGCTTTAACTAGTGAAAACTCAGCGTCTTCCAGTGCTACCACAGCAGGGAATCAAGCTAATTACGCTACGACCCAGGCTGGCTACGCTTCACAAAGCGCTACTGCTGCTGCCGCCAGCGCTACTACAGCCCAGAGTGCAGCCGCTCAGATCGTCTCTCACGATATTATTTTTAAAACAGGGACAAACTCAGGGACTGTTAGCCACGCGCTTCCGACTGTAAGCTCAGCCGTTGGTAGCGATGGAATACCTCATAAGTTTACTATTATTGACGTAGACGGCAACGCTGGGAATAACTCACTTTCTTTAACAATCCCATCAGGAGATCTTTCTTCTGGAGTAAGAATCTATCGACCCACAGCAGGCCAAGCCATTGGTCTTACAATTTCAGAAAATTATGGAGTCGTAGAACTAACTACTGATGGGAGTCAGTGGTATCAACTAACCTAAACAAAACTATGAAAAAGCAAATCCTTGGAATTATTCGTCACCTTCTAACCTTTGGAGGGGGCTACCTTGTTGCTCAAGACTGGCTTGATGCTGAGCTTATGCCTGAGCTTATTGGAGCAATTATGACAATCATTGGCGGGGTCTGGTCGATGAAAGCGCCTGAGAAAAAATCTTAACTATAAATAAAAATGAACATTGTATTTCAAGATACCAATCCTGACATCATTAAAATTGAGCGAGGTCGCACATATTATGTGTCTGCTTACAACGGGGATCTCACGATTAAAAGAAAAACAGAAAGCGGTGCATATACTGATGTTGAGGGATCTCCAGTAACGGATGGACAGGAAAAGTTTTTACTTACGTTTTCTTCTGACGACACACTAGAGATTACCCCTTCTATAATTCATACGGAGTTAGTTTTAGAGAAGAAAGAATGAAGCTCCAAAGGCCAGACCCAGGTATTGATGCTGCTAAGTCCGGTCTTCACGGCAAAGCTGGCATCTTTTTTAGCGCTGGATTGCTTGAAAAAGGCGAGCCTAGATTTGATCTACAGGACTTAGATCCTTACCTTTTGTTTGACTCACGCGAGTCAATGATAGGAACCCTGGAGAATCCCACGCTTGACCTAAACCCAGCAGCTCCATCAACACTCGACGTTATCACCGCGACACGCTCAGGGACCGCAACCTTTACAGAGCCAGACGGCACGATAGCGGAGGCCCAGAGCAACACCGTCAGGGTTGACTACACACAGGGAGCCGAGTTGACGCCGACGAAGTTTCAGAACATTGGGTATACGGATTTCTCTAGTGGGTGGGCTGCTTATTTAGGAACCACAGCACTGGGAGCAGGATATGACAGTCAGGCTTCTCTAGTTTGTTCTTTTACAGGAAACGGACAGGCATACCAATACTTTACCAGTGTTGAAGGGGTAACATACACAGGGAGCTTTTGGGCTAGAGCTGTTTCAGGTAGCGGCCCATACAGATTGGTGCATGGAAACTCTGCATCAGGAACGTCAACTTCTATTACTTTAACTTCAGAGTGGCAATTCGTTTCGGCTCAGTTTTTAGGCCGAAGCGGGGGAGGAGCCTTGTATTTTGGAATCGGCGCACAAAGCGGCGACTCCGTAGAAATCGCAATGCCCCAAGTCGAAGAAGGCACCACCGCAAGTTCCTTCGTGGCGAATACAACGGGAAGCCCGAAGTTTATCGCCAGCGCAACCTACGGGCCGCGTGTGCCGATGATACTGGTGGAGCCGTCGAGTGAAAATCTTATTACACGCAGTGAAGACTTTAGTTTTTCTGGTTGGACAAAAAACGGTGCAAATGTTGCCAATGGTATTTCTTCACCTGACGGAAACAATACAGCTTTTAAGCTCACGGAAGACGCAAGCGCAAGCGGGCATTATTTGCAAGAGACTATAACGGTTTCAAGTGCCACGATTTACACTGCATCGATATTCGTTAAATATCAGAGCCGAGAATGGATTAGATTTACAGATGCAGAGTCTATTAATCGCGTACATTTCAACACTAGAACAGGTCAATTTGGAACAGTTGTTGGAACTGTGTTAGATTATAGTAGCACGCAATTAGATGACGGTTGGCATAGAATAACAATAACGTCAACTTCAGCAGGCACTGCTTATTCGATGCGAATTATTTTAGCTGAAAGCGACAATGATGTATCCTTCACCGGAGATGGAACAAGCGGCATCTACGTATGGGGCGCACAAGTCGAGACCGGAAGTGTGGCCACCAGCTACATACCCACATCAGGCGGAAACGCCGCAGCAAGAACGCGACCCGCTGACGACCTTGTGATTTCCGGCAGTGCCTTTAGTGATTTCTTTAATGCAAGTGAAGGAACAACCTACATAGAGACCGCCCCTAAGACCACAACCAATATCCCACACATTTTTGAGTATCACAATTCTTCGGATGCAAACGCTAATCGGATGGGTGTTTACCTGCCCAGCGCAACCTCGAACGCATTCGTCAGGTCTTCGGGTGTGACTACAGCTTCTTTATCGCCAGGAACTATTAATTTAAATCAATTAAACAGGGTGGCAATAAGCTATAAAGTTAATGACATTTTAGGTTCAGTTAATGGGTCTTCGGAAGTCTCAGACACAAGCGCGGCTTTACCTAGCGGTCTCGATAAGTTGCACATTGGAAATGTTTATAATTTCAGTTTTCCACTCAACGGCCACATCAAGCGTCTCATATATTGGCCTTATCACTCAGACTCTCTATAACAAATGGCACTCAATCTATCAACACTGACCAGCCCAGCGACATCTGGAGATGTTCTAGCAGAAGCCCTGACCACCGCTGACTTCCTTGAGCCAGTTCCGGTTCTTCGCAACTTGGCTCGCGGTTCACAAAAGGGCGGCGATGCCAAGCAATCAGTAAGCCTAAATCAACCTCGCGCATTACCATTAATCAAGAATCCACAGGGTGACCTTGGTGGTTATCTGTATATCCCTGACGTCTCTGGAAACTACGCGACTGGGCCGAGTGTTACCATTGGAGCCAACGAGACTTGGGAAGCGGAAGTGGACATGGTGATTACTCAAATATCCAATTACATCAAGCCTTTAGGCGGTGGTGCTTGGACTAGCGGATTCGGATTAGCGATTAGAGACAATGGAGGGGCTTACGTATGGTCTAAAACAATAGTTGGCGATGCGAGCAATCTTGGGATTACTTTAGGAACTTGTTTTAATATAAAATATGGCTTTGATGGAACACAGCTATTTGTTGAAAAAGACGGAACTCGTCAGAATTTGATTGTGCCATCTTCTCAGGTTTCGACCACTCAAGTTTTACAATTAAACCAACAAACACTAGACCACTCTGGCAACTACGCGATACAAAAGGCAAAACTCACGGTCAACTCATCGGTCGTCTTCGATTGTGACTTCAACGGTTCAACGAGCATAAGGCACGGGGACACCAAGTTCAAATGCGCGACTGGCCAAGTGGTAACTGTCAATCAAGCAAGTAACGACCCAGCCACCATTATCAAGAAACCTGTGCTTCGCTTTTCGACGGCAACAAGCGGACTCAAAGGACTCTTTGCTAATCAAATTGATGGCGGCTATATGTTCGCGGCGTTTAGTGTGCTTGGGGATGGTGGTGAAGCATGGGGAAGAATTATTTCTGTAAATAAGACTGGAGGCTCCAACGATTACACTGGCGGGGGAATGATTTTCGCTTACCGCTCTGGTAGTACAAATAATCTAGCGACTTACAAAGGGTTTCTTTCTGAACACGTTGGTCTTTTTGATTCGTCTAATGGAGACATACTGAGCGAAGCAAAGGCAACTCAAAGCGCAACTCTAAGTCGCGTAAATAACGCAGACCAAAAGACAACAGGCAATTCCTACACGATAGAAGGCGATGAATTCAATATTGGCCAAGGAGCAACAGGTTTTGAAAACGCCGCATTTGACCTTGAGTATCTGGCTTTGTTTTCTGCAACGCTGACATCAGAGCAAGCGGACTCTGTTCGTAACTACATCAACAACCGGAACAACGTGTTCAGCCTCATTGACTCACAAGGCTACTACTTCTTTGACGGAGCGGCTACTAGTGCTAACCAAGTGTTTACTGGAAGTAGCTCATGGCCCGGACGGATTGTTGGAAGTGACAACGACGACCCTTTCAAGTATCTTTCTAACCCGACATACAACGACAGGCCAACCACTGATGGCTACAAGATTACCTTTGCAGACAACAGCGACCACTTTCTGTTTAACACTCCGCTCACCGGAGGCCAAGCTGGCTGGCAGGTCGTAGGGACATCACTCGGAACCTTTGCGTATCGCGTGAATGCAAATGCGGTCACTGAGCTGAATCTTTTGGGTAACGCTGGTGCGTATCGTAAAACTGGAGACTTATATGGTATTATTTTATTACCAGAGAGCGCAACTGGTGCTGACATTGAGGCTGCGCGGAAATTGTTAATCGACCGAGGTGCTTCTGATGGAACTAATGAAACAACTATTTATCGTTATTTTGACAATCGCCGCGACATTGTTGAATTTAAATACATAGACACTTCATCTGTAACAAATGACGTCAATTATGCTTGGCGAAACTGCTCAAACATGACTTCGTTTCCTGTGTTGGATTTAAGTAATTGCACGTCCTTCTCGAACGCATGGAAATCCTGCTCGTCACTTCAATCATTTCCGGCGGGAGCAAAGCTCGGCACGGCGGCGAACAATGTGAACTTTACGGAAGCATGGCGGTCTAGTGGACTGACTTCGTTTAGCACACCATTGCCGACTGTGGGGACTCTATATAGAACATGGAGAACCTGCTTGAGTCTTGTTGAATTTACTCTCCAAGAGTTGTCTGCTTTTTCGACTTCCCAATCATGGTATAACTGCCCAGCACTCACATCGTTTAGCACTCGGCTTTCTTCAACGCAAATCGCATCTTCTGCTTGGTATGGCTGTTCTTCCATGACTGACTTTTCGGCAGACGTCTTCGCTAACTGGAATCCCTCAAGCATCTCAAGCGGAGTCTTTAACGCCACATGGGCCAACTGCAATTCACTCACCGCTCAATCGGTCGAGAACATACTGACGTCTATCGACTCATCCGGCCACTATGCGACAACCAACAAAGTCTCTGGTGGCTCGGCTTTGGCTGACGCTGGCATCGACATCGACTACAACGTAGCCACTGGCTCACTCAGTGCCGCGACGAACTCCGCAATCGACAGTCTCTCCGGCAAAGGTTGGGAGGTGTTTATCAATGGAGTGCTTGTTATTCCTAACATCCTAGACTTGCAACCAGCAGCCGCTTACAGTCTCCGTTCGTTCGACGCTGACGCTGACCCGAATGTCGTTAATGTGCGCCGCTCAAGTGATGGTGCTACAAGTGACTTCACGGCATCTGAGGTTAGCGATGGGACGTTGACGGATTGGGTTAATACTGATGTTGACCTTGTGACTCCTACGCTTAACAACGGCGGCTTTGAGGACGGTCTCACAGGGTGGTCAACAGGAGGAGCAGTGTTAGACACTTCGGTCGCTTATGCTGGGAGCAACTCTTCTAGATTTGATATTATCTCAGGTGGTTACAAGGAGCTTACTGTTCCAAACAGCCTTCAAAATGGCAATCAATATAAAGTCACCTTCTGGGCCAAAGTGTCCGACTCATCTGCAACAGCTCGTGTTGATTTTGGTAGTGGCAATTTAAATCCTGTAAACTTTAGCTCAACCGATTGGGAATACAAAGAGGTCACTGGAGTCGCAAGCGGTAGCACTTCTTTTAGATTTGCTAGAGATGGTGGGTCACCTGTAGCAGACTTTACAGTCAACTTCGACAACGTAACACTTACCCAACTCACAGCCGACGGCCACGTCACCACATGGTATGACCAAGGCGGCACTAACCACGCAACCCAAACTTCTGGAAGCGCACAGCCAAAGATTGTCGATGGTGGCACGTTGGTGACTGAAGGTGGTCAGGCTGCGGTGGACTTTGATGGGGTTAATGATTTATTAGAAGGCCAAGATAACGGGTCTTTTGATAGCATCAGACAAGGCGCGTTTTCATATTTTGGAGTCGCTAAATTAGACGGCTTTGTTAGTTATGCATCACTATGGAATCTTTCTTACGATTCTCAAAATGGTGGAGGTGTTCCAGCTTTGCAGTTTGCTGCAAGCTCTCCAAGGTTTGGCCCACACGATACTTGGAGAAACGCAAACACAATAACCGAAATCAATTTGCCGAACATAAATAATGAATCTCTGTTTACATTGACAAGAGATAACACTGGGACTAATGGAAATGGAGCAAGTGTTTCAGTCTACGTAAAAGATAATGCAAGCGGTAATGTAAGCAACACTGGAGTTCAGGGCTATGAATCTCTTTCAGGCACATCATATTATATTGGTGCGCAAAATTTTGTTGGATGGTGGAACGGTAAAATTAAAGAAATTGTCGTATTCAACACCGACCAGTCAGCTAACCGCACCGGCATTGAGAACAACATCAACGACACTTACACCATCTACTAATGTATTATACATCTACAGACCGAGAGACACTCGACGCTTACAACGCGAAAGTCGTCGCTGGTGAAAACTATGACGGAACCACGACTGTGCGCTGGGCTGATGTTATTGAGCATCAAGACGGCGACCAGTTTGCTATCCTTAAGCACAGCGGTTACGCACTCATCGACGGCCTTGACGACAACGACGAGCCACTCGACGCTCCTACGGTTGATTCTATTGCCGACTTCTTTCCACCACTTGAAGACCTTAACTAATGAACGACGAGACTCATCTCTTTTTTAGGTTCAGCTCACAGGACAGCTACGAGCAACTCACAGCCGCCGGTAACGAAGCCCGAGGTCTACCTGACGGTGACGGCACTGAACGGTGGTTGGCACTGTGGGATAACACCTTTCTCGACCCGGAGACCAACAGTGACCGCTTATATTGTGTTAAGCGCAGTGGCATCCTTGAGACCGACGACTTTGACCTAGAGGGTATCGAAGAGATTAACCTTGAGACCTACCTACAGCGACTACGCTGGGAGCCGCCTATCGAAGAAGACCTTGAGATGGTCGATGAGCTTGAACTACTAGACCTACCTGACTAATGGACGACGAACAAGAACCACTTACAGACATTGAGCAGTCACGCGCTGACACGGGGTTTCGATACTATGTTGTTCAGCCTGACGAACTCTATACAGGACTGGTTAGTTCCGTAGATGCTGACCGACAATTTCCCAATAAACAGCAAACAACTCTGACATCTTTACCACCTGTCGAGAGCCTTGCGGAAGCCACTGATGGCAGCGGGCGGCTTATTGCAATTGATTGCTGGCGGTTTACTGCCAACGATGACGCGATGCTTGAGGGCGTTGATGGAGTGCAGGAGCTTACTCAACTAGAGTTCCTGGCGATCAAGCCTGAGCCAGAAAACGAGATGGAGTAATGAACAACCATTTGACACACCCGATCACAGGAATGATAGCTAGCTCATGGTCAGCAATCTCGGCCTATTTTGACTACTTTGAAATGGCGGTCGGGTTTATCTCGGCAGTCATAGCCCTTATGATTGGAATACTTTCCCTGATAAACCAATGGCGGAGGTTTAAAAAAGGCGAATGATGAAGCTTTTGACAGCGGCGCTTCAAGCCTATGTCGCTTATACAAACTTAAAACTGAGGAGATACGTTGATGACCTGGAGGATGAAATTGACAAGCTGGCTAGCGTTGGCGATCCTGCTTCCATCTTGCGGATTGAGCGGCTCTCAAAAAGAATTAAACGCGAGCAGCTACGATCCTCCGGTGATAACTCTGACTGATGGCCGGCTTTATACATTCCAAGAGGTTTCCATGGTTGGAAGAGGCCAAAAATATTACAGTCAATATGTCTGGCAACGTGCATTAATTACCGGATCGAAATGAAATCAATATTTGAAAAGCTAATAGCTATATTCTCGCGCAAACCTGAGCCGAGGATCAAGAAAGTATTGATTTGTGTGGGTCACTCTAGAATGGGCGATAAGGGCGCTGTGAGCCGAGGTAACGTCAGTGAGTGGGCTTATAATCAATACGTGGCTGAAAAGCTGCGAGAGAAGCTTACAGAGCGTTCTATATCATCCACGGTAATTGCTGATACTCCATTCAAAGGTTATCACAAATCTTGTTCGTATTTGGCTGAGCAGTCTTGGGGTTACGATTGCGTCATTGAGCTGCACTTTAATTCTCACAGCGAAAACGCAAATGGCTTTGAGTATCTGTATTGTGCCGGAAGTGTAGAGGGCGAAAAGTTAGCAGAGTCATTTCGTAAAATCCACTCGGAGGTTGTGCCAGGACAGAAGGACAGAGGAGTCAAGGCAATTAGCCAAGGGGGTAGAGGCTACAGGTTCTTATCAAAGACTAAGCCACCTGCTGCTATATTGGAGCCATTTTTTGGCAGCAACGCTAAGGAGTGGGTGTTGTTTGACGGCATGGAGTCGGAGCTAGCGCAGATTTATTGCGATGCTCTAGTCGATTACTTGGCGTAAAACAGGCGGAGTGATTCTTGCATAAGTCCTCCAGAGCGGCGCGGTTGTTGCATAAGTGCGCCAGAGCGGGGTAGTTGTTGCATAAACACCCCAGAGCGGGGTAGTTGTTGCATAACTACCCCAATATTCGGTCTAAAAAACAAAGCCACAGAAACTAATTAAAATAATTTAAGAAATATATTTGACTCGTTTCTATTTTTTGCTAGGTTGTGCCTGCAATGAAATTAGTGCAATTAACTGAAGAGACACACAAGGCCGTTAAGGTTCTTGCTGTAAACGAAGGAATAAGCCTCAAAGACCTAGTCGAGCGGCTTTTGAAGTCAGCAATGAAGGGAGCTGCAAAATGAAAGAGCTAATGCTGGGAGCGGCAATCTTTCTTTGTTTGACAACGCTAGTGATGTGGGTATTCGCCTCATCTCGCGCTGTTGAGAAGGCTAGAATTCAAGAGATGGCTCACAAGCTGTATCTTCGTCCGAACTTTGAGCTACTTGAACTTAAGGAGCTTTTAATAGGTGGATATTACGAGTTAAGCCAATACGAGGTTGCTGAAAGAATTGAGGCTATAAATATCGCTTTGAACGCAAAACAGAGGACATATTAAAATGGACATTTACGAAGAGGGTAAGAAGGCCGCGCTTATTAAAGACGAGGAACGCCAAGCCAGATACGCTCCTAGCGCTCGCTGGGACGCCATAGAGGCTGGAGTGGCCTTGATTCGGGCTAATGATACAGAAGAATACAAAGCGGCGCGAGAAGCCGCCTACGCGCAAGCTAGAAAGAACCTAGGGCTATGACCATTAAACAACATCAAACCTACTTTGAGGAAGTTAAAAAACTGGTATACGATCAAATGAATTACCTAAAAGCATTTAGAGGAAACAGTTTTTACGATCAAAATTCAAAACCAAGCTTGAAGCCAAACATTGAGCCTGATGACGAAGAGCTAGCTGAGTTAGCTTATGTTTCATTAGGTCTAGGTGAGCAGAGGTTTTTGCCATCAAGTAGATACGGTTTACGATTATGAAATCAACACAGAAGCGCCAGATACTAGCGCATTTAGAAAACGGTGGGAGTCTTACTACACTTGGGGCATTTAAACAATTTGGATGCACCAGATTAGCTGCAAGAGTTTTAGACCTGCGCCGTGATGGTCATCCAGTAAAATCAGAGAGAATTAGCGTGAACGGAAAACACGTTTCAAAATATTCCATTTAACGACATGAAAAACCAAATAACACAACAAAAGGGCAATGCTTTACAAGAGCTTGCGGAGAGACTTGGCAGTAATTCAAAAAGGACTGCTGAAATACTGAAAGCTACGGCTTTCAAGAGCTGCAAGAACGATGAGCAGTTTGCATCATTGGTAATCGTGGCTAACACCTACGGACTAAACCCCTTGTTAAAAGAGCTTTACGCTTTTCCTGGTAAGGGCGGGGAGATTGTTCCGATTGTTAGTATTGACGGCTGGCTTCGGATCATCAACGACCATCCTCAAATGAACGGCATGAGCGAGGAATGGGCTGAGGATGGTAGCTGGTGTGAAATCAAGATACACCGGAAGGATCGCGAGCATCCTACCACGCATCGTGAGTATTTGGAAGAGGTCAAGAGAAACACTGAGCCTTGGAAACAACATCCTCGCCGGATGCTTAAATGGAAATCGATCATCCAATGCGGGCGAGTAGCCTTTGGGTTTGGCGGTATTCACGATGAGGACGAAGGCCGCGACATCGCCGGTTTCCGTGACGTAACACCGGCTACTCCGGTTACAAGAGTTCGTGAGATTGCGGTCGATCCTTTTGAGGATGTGATTGAGACAGATGCAGAGCCGGATACTGAGGATTTGTTTAGTCAGGAGGTATCGAAATGATTGTCCATGACGATATTAAGCAAGGCTCGGAAGCTTGGGAGCAGATTAGGCTAGGGAGGGCTACGGCTTCGCAGGCTAGTAACATTCTTACGCCTACCGGCAAGCTATCAACCAGCCGTATCAAATTTGCTCGCAAGCTAGCGCGAGAATGCCGTGTGAGCGATCCTATGGTTTTTGCTGGCAACAAGTTCACTGATTGGGGTAACGATCATGAGAACGAGGCTAGGGAGCTTTTTGAGTCAATGATGGGTTACGAGGTGACTGAGGTCGGGTTTGTTACTCGCGACGACAAAATCATCGGATGCTCGCCTGACGGTTTGATTGTGGATAAAGAGGGAAGGTATGACATGGGCTTAGAAATCAAATGCCCACAAGTGGATAAACATACTGAGTATCTAATGGAAGGAGTTCTACCAAAGGAATACAAGCTTCAAGTCCATTGGAGCATGGCCGTCACTGGCATTAAGACATGGTGGTTTATGAGCTATTTTCCTGAGACTAATCCTCTCATCATTAAGGTGCAAGCTGACGAGTTCACTGAGCTTGTTTCACGCGCCCAAGATGATTTTATTCCAGAATACCGAGAGGTAGCTGAGCAGGTCAAGGAAGCGCTGTTTGGAAAGGTGGTCGTAAGATGACTATTGCAATGAAGAACCTCGTTGAGTCAGAAAAATGGAGGCGAGCCGGTGTTTCAACATATTACCGAAAGTCTTTGGTTTTAGCGACAGTCTGCGAACCTGGTATATCAACTGATGATCTAGCTGCTGTAATTGGAACGACTCGCGGGTGCATTAACACGGCGGTTAGCCATCTTGCTAAAAAGAACCTTCTTCGCAAGGAGCTGATAAAATCTACAAAGTTTGGCGAGCCAAGGAAAATTAGGATTTATCCAACGCCTTACGCTAAAGATCTAGCAAACATTATCGAAACAGTATGACACGCTACGCTAAAAGGGTAGACGCCAATCACTCGGAGGTGGTTGCGGAGTTCAAGGAGCTTCTGCCCGAAGCTAGCGTATTTGATTTATCGGGCGCGGGAAGAGGTATTCCTGACATCCTTGTAGGTCTTAATGGGTTTAACTACCTGTTTGAGATCAAGGACGGCTCCAAGCCTCCCAGCGCCCGTAAATTAACTAAAGCTCAACAGGAGCTGCACTCGACCTGGCAAGGTCAAATATGCGTAATCCACAACGCCGGCCAGATGCTGGCAGAGATCGCGAAAACACAAAACACAAAATGATTAAGATTAATAAATGGTCTCAGCTATTTGAGAATGCTGACACAAGGAAAAGGCAAAGACTTGGGTGGTTTTTATCACCATCAGGCTGCGACTCTCGCGGATACAGACGATTGATGAGGAAAGGTAAAGATGGAATAGTCGCGTTTGGGGTATTTCAAGCACTTTGTCAGGTGATGGCGACCTACTCAAAAGAGACAAGAGCGAGCGGCGAATTTCGTAACTCGGATGGGAGTGGCATGGAAGTGGCAGACATCTGGGAGATAACCCGCATGGAAGTGGCAGATGACTGGCAGATTATTGAGAACCTAAAAGAAGTGGGCTGGATTTCATTGATAACTCAACAATCTGCCACCTCCGTGCCACCTCCATGCCGCCCTTCTGCCACCTCCGTGCCAGATAATTCTGGAATTGTTAAAGGAGAAGGAGAAGGAGAAGGAGAAGGAGAAGGAGAAGTCTTTTGTCCACAAGT
>Ga0213865_10000916_pt1 | contig 19493 bp, 10 predicted proteins | sample PICome_6_FD_160100 | JGI IMG/M metagenome (GOLD analysis project Ga0213865, IMG submission 160100) | Coastal seawater microbial communities near Pivers Island, North Carolina, United States - PICO282 | ecosystem: Environmental > Aquatic > Marine > Coastal | place: USA: North Carolina...
AACATCCAAGTTACCAGCTATACCAGTGTTACCTGTTGCAGCTGCAACTGTAAACTTATTAGTATTGACATCAAAGTCACCACCAATGTGTCCTGTTCCTGATGCATCTAGATTACCATTAAGGTCTAGATTACCATCGATTGTTGTTCCGTCTAATGTTGTTGTACCATCAACGTTTAGGTTTCCATCAATGTCTGCATTACCATTTGCATTAATATTACCACTTGATGTAATCGATACTCCTGTTGAACCGAATCCACCACCGACATCTAGATTACCTACGTTGAAATCACCACTGAAGTCTCCTGTGACACCCCCTGTGACGTTTCCTTGATTGATTGATAGTGTGTTGTCTGTAAGTGTAGGAGCAGATAGTGTATGACCTGTATCGAGGTCTACATCACCATTGATGAATGTTTTACCTTCTATCTGAACTACGTAACCTGATTGTAATTCTGTGACAACTGAACCGATGTCACCATTGATGATAACACCACTATCGTTATTGTTGTAAATTGTGTTCTCTAATGTTTCAGTCCAAAATGTTTGTACTGCAGCTTGACCTGCGACATCAAGGAATGAACCTGTAAATGCAACCACTCTGATGACATCACCAGCAGTTGCACCTGATGTAAGTGTAACTCTAGTGTGGTTACCATTTGCATTTACATTTGATATTGTGAAATCTGTTGAGAGTTGTTGTAAGTCACCATTTTTGAATACGAGGAATCTATGGTCTCTGAACTCTAATACGTTTGCATCTGAAGAACTATCTGCACCTTCAAATACTGTTTGACCACCAGTTGCAGTGTATATGAATCCTTGGAAAAAGAATTCTCTATCTCTTAAATCATTTACTGCATCAACAAGAGTAGTTTTATCCTGAGTACGTAAGCCACCGATATCCCCAACATCTGATGCTAGTTCGTTATACGACTGTCTCCACTCTTCGAGTGTACTATGTTGACTAACTGTTTTGGCCATTTGTTATATTCCTCAAAATATCCTTTATCTCATTTAACTCTTCTCTCAGAGTATTTATTTCATTTATTTGATTTTGAAACACTGTTTTTCTTTTCTTATAAATTGCAAGTGTTTGACTATCGTTACTAATTATAGCACCTGATTCTTCATCTCTATAAAGATGTTGTTCTCCCTGTACTCTTGCTAGTTCTTTCATTATGTTGCTAACGCTATTGCTCTAAGGTTAGATACTAATGGAACTACAGAAGTATTATGTGCTTGTCCTACAATCTTAATTGCAAAGGATGTAAACTCGGGTAAGTCTTCTACAGTGTATTCATACTCTTTAAAGTTCTTACCATCTTTATCTACAACTGTGTCGGGTGAACCATCGGTGTTAAAGAAGTTATATCCTACATCATCAAAAGGTGTGGATTCATCATTCAAGAGAACCTTATACATAACTTTCAAGTCTGTACTTAATGGACTAAATCCATCTAACATAACCTTGATTGAAGATGCTGGTTGTTTCAAGTTAACTCTCTTAGTTACATATGTCATTGCATTCAATTCACCTTCTGCATTTTCTGTCGGTGTGATAGTAGATGCATTGAGTGAACTCATACCATTTACTCTGTTTGCATTACAGATAACACCCATTGATGATATATCAATTACTGGTGATACGTTTTCATTTAAAGTAATATATGATACTTGTGTTTTAAATGACCTTGTACCTGACAATGATGATTGAGCAGTTTCATTAATTCTTGATGCAACAATACTTGGTGCGTCTAAGAATACATTGTCATTAAGTGTAACGTACTGAGAAGAGTTTCTCATTGCATATGGTGTTCCCTTCACATAACTTTCGGGTGAATTCATTGCACACAATTGTAAGTTACATGTCAATCTTGTATCTCTCAATGTCAATGATGGAATCATTGTATGGATTGAATCAAAGTAATAGTTTCTTGTAGCTACTACTGATGTTCCTCCACCTACACTTGAGGATACTGCTGGAGCAGTTGCACCATCAATATCTGTTGAAGTCCAATCTACAATTACTTCATAACTATCTAATTTTGGATTTGCAATTGCACCATGTGTTTTATTTAATAGGTTAATTGGTACACCACCGATAGTATCTGAGACAGCATCGATATTAATCTGTATACTATTTGTTGTACTACCTAGGTTTGTTACAGTCAAAGTATCTGAGATACTATAGTTACTACCACAATTTTGGATTTCTATATCTGATATTGCACCACTAGAGATTACGAACTTAAGTGTAGCACCAGTTCCACTTCCACTGGATGTGGTTGCAACGTCTTGGTAAGTACCATTTGAAGGTAATGAACCTGATACTAATGTTGCACTTCCTTCACCTATATTTGTTATACCATTTTCTCTGTCACCTTGTATACCTGATATAGTTACATTCGATGATGCATCATACATTCCGTGTGTATAATGGTACACTTTTACATTACTTGAATTTGCTGTTGTTTGAATAGGGTTAACTTGTAATGTATCACTTTCTAAATCACCATTCTCAAATATGATGTTTGCAGTTTTTGTTGTATCAAACTTTGCAGTTCTCATATGGAACTTAAGGTCTTGTGTTTGTTCTGCAGTCCATGTTGATGCATTTTGTGATTTAAACAATGAACCTGCGTATGGTTGTCCTGATATCAATTGACCAGTCTTAATGTCTGCTTCACCCATTGTTGAAATGAATGTTTCATATTTGTTAGAGTTTGATAATACTACGAAACAATATTCTTGTCCTTCTTCAACATATACTGGTGAATCGAATGTGAATTTAGTTGCAACTGAACCATCTTCTGAGATGTTTATCTCACTAGGATTTTTAGTTACTTCTGAATATGGAAGTACTATCTGGCCAGGGTAACCATTTACCATGTTTCTAATTTCAACTGTTACTGGTAAACTTTCGTCTTTAGTATTAAAGTATAAATCTATAGATGTTATAAACATACCACCACGACTCTCTACTAAGAAAGATTCTGCTAATGGGTCTTGCCATCCTCTAAACTCCCACACATCGGGTATCTCAAATATTTCATTTGGAATAAGTGGTGGTACCCCTGGCGGTGGCGTCACAATAGGTGGCGGTGGTGGAGGAGGAGGCGGAGGTGGAGGTGGTAGTGGTGGGTCTACTGGGTCTTCTATTGGGTCTGGCAATGGAGGTGCATCCAAATCGGTTGCAGTTCTGTTAAAGAACTCTCCTGACCTTTCAATACTTCTACCTGCTGTTAGATTTTCTCTAATAACTCTACCATTCTTTGTAGATATAATTTCTGTTTGTGATGATTGCAATAATCCTTGTGCTTGATATACATTACTTGCATATGATGGTGGATTAGAAAGATTACTTTCACTTGCAGTTATCTTAACTTCTCTTTGTCCTGTTGGGAATCTTTGTGCATCGTTATTCGGTATATCAAAATATGCACGAAGTCTTCCGTTTCTGTTTGATTTAACTGTAGTACCTTTTGCAGTTGCACCACCGTCTCCGAATGCTGAACTGAAAGGTGTAATGTGTGCATTGACGTTAATACCATCAAAGAACACATAGTGTTTTCTATTTGGTTGTAAGTTTTGTGCATCTAGTTCTACTCTTCTAGAACGGATGAAAGGAATAATACTTACACTTACAATTCTGTCTCTTCTGTCTTCTACAAAATCTTCGACTACTGTAGTCTTAACACCATTTCTTGTTTGTGTCTCGGGTGTTTCTGTAATAACTCTTGTGACTTCTTCGCCTGGCACCCATTCACCACCTTGTGCTGGGTCTCCTGACCATGCACCTGGCCTTGATGAAATAACTTCTTCACCTACAACATTAGGTTCACCGACCCATGTTGTTTGCCATGCATTCCATACAGTACCTAGTGAGTTTGCATTCTCAGCTAATACTGCATCATAGTTACCTTCTCTGTTAATTCTAACTTCGGGTAATCTTTCTGAGTCATTCCATACATCTGAATTTGGAGATAACTTGAGGTTACCGATAAATGCAAATACGTTGTATGGGTTAACGTTGATTGTTCTTGATGCTTTGTCTTGATTTACATATGTCTTTTCTGAATATGGTAATGTTAGTAAATCACCAGTCTTTTGATAACTAGATGATGAACTTTCATTAAGGTTCAAGTCAAAGAAAGAAGTGTAAACTTGTGGTCTAAGTGTACCTAGTTTAGTATCGATTGCAACACCATAGTCGGGGTGTGAAACATCACCGATACCATGACCCTTAAATGAATCAACAACAAATCCTGACTTAAATCTATCAAATCCGTCTGCATCTTGAATTTGCATGTTTTGAGTATCTCTTTCTAAGAGAGATAGTGTTGTAAGTCTTTCTAGGTTTGCAACTCTGTTTTGTATCCTACCGATATCCTTCATGGTATATCTTCTATGGTCGATACTCTTAATCTTAACTTTCTTTAAATTTGAAGTAAATGGTGGAATGAACAATTCAAACATTTCAATTGCATCATCCATAACCTTTGGTTTAGTTGGTGATAAAGATGGTACTCCACTATTCACTTGGAAGTTACCAGCTTTATGCAAGAATACTTTATCGATTCTAGGTACATAGAAAGTAATGTCACCTTGAATTGCACTATTTGATACTGGTACATCTAATGCAGATGAAGTAAATTCTGTACTCTCATATTTAAATGGAGCTGCAGTGATACCTGTAGAGCTATTACTAATATCTACAAGGTTTCCATCTGTTGGGTCTATATCTTGTGTTGGAAAACTTGCAAGACCAATCAACTGGTCTGCAACTGGTCTAAAGTCAACTGCATCTGATAACTCAAATTGACCATCGGGTTCTAGACCACCTAGGTCTACTTTGTTTGGTATATACTTTGGAATATCCTGATAAGAAACTTGGTTGTCATATGATGATACATCAAAAAAGTTACCAGCACCATGTGTGAAGTAATCAAACACGATTAGTATTGCATTGTTTGGAGCAGGTTCACCTGGCTTCAATTGTAATTTTGCATAGTCATAGAAACCATCTCTCTGACCATCGTCAAAGAAGTATCTATTCTTAATCTCTTTACTACCTGTTGATACATTAGACAATGTTCCTGTTGCAGTAGATGTCTCTCCAACTACAGATTCTGATGCACTGAATTGTGTACTTGACAAATAGTAGAAGTATGTGGTATTATCATCACCTGCGTAGTTAATGATTTTTGCTCTTGCACCTGTTGTTTGTCCTTTGATAACTTCTTTATCTACGAAAGGTATTCCAGCATTTAATTGGTCGATAGTTGCACTAGGTGGTAAAGGATTACTTCCTTCCTCTGCTTCATATACTCCTCTGATTTTAAATACATCTGCAAGACCTAATGAAATCTCTTTGTCATCATATCCAGTTCCATAAAAACTATTTTGTGCAGAAGGAGAACCGACTTTTAACATCTTACCTTCTCTTAGTGTTTTATCTCTTTGTACTGGTGAACCAATGTTTACTGTATATGATACTTTTATAATTGCACCATTGTTTGCTGTATTAAGACTACCGAATGATAACGTTGTACTATCACCTGACAAACTAGTGAAGAAATCTCTTGGGTCTAATACGTCACCATTTAAGTATGTTGGTGAACCTGATGCTTGTTCGATAACTGCCATCTCAACATATTGATTTACATTGGATGCAGTAATAGCTGGGAATGTATTTCCTGAACCTGCTGATATAGTAAATGCCTGACTAGCAACCTCGACTGTTGTCTGTCTTCTTACTTGACAACTATCGGGTGTAAATGATTTTATAAAGTCTCTACTAAATGCAAAGATGTTTGCAGTTTGGTTTTGGTCATATAGTTTAACTCTTCTTCGTGTAACGTTACCTTGGAAAGTTTTACCACTACCGATAGCAGGTGTGACTGTTAAAGCTGTTGCAGTACCTACTGCTGTCACAGTGTGTTCTGTACCATCAATAGGGTTGACGATAATATCACCTTCTTTTAGTTCGTCTTGGAATCTTGTTCCAAAACCTAATACGTCTGAACTACCTGCTGTAAGTGATACTGTTCCTGATAAAATCTTTTCTCCATCGACTACTGCATTACCAGTAAACTTTTCTCTACTTGCATTACTAGGTGTTTGTGCTACACCTCTCACTCTATCGATGTTGTAAGTTCTAACAGATGCAATAGCATTGTTGTATGTTGTGTTAGTAGACCCAGTACTTTCAATAGTATTACCAACTACAAATGTACCCTGTACGTCATGAACTAAAATAAAGTCGTTAGAATAGTCAACGTCTGCAACTATACCATGAGCTCCTGTTACTGTATCATCTACTCTATCACCAACATTAATTGGAGTTGCACTTGCTAATCCAGTAATACCAATCTTGGTAAACATCTTAATGTCGAATAGGTATAATGCATGTTTAGATGTAGGGTCTAATACCTTGTTGTTATCTATATCAACACTTTCTAATTCATCAAAGTTTCGTACTCTTGCAAAACCGATTTGTCCACTTGCGTTTTCTGCCCCTGGCGTACCGATAACTGCATCATACAGTTTAATTAACTGATTTGGTTTTAGTGTATCTTCTCCACCCTCATTACCGAACTCGGGAACTGAGTGAATATTAGATACTTTAATATAGTTACCAAGTCTTGCAGAAGTAGATGTTCCTGATAACTCTGCAACTGTTCTTGCTTTAGGTAATGATATAGGTGTTGTACCTATCTTATCAATTTCATGTCCTCTGACATATGCCTTGCCTGGCGAAACTTGTAATACAAACTTACCAGCATCTCCACCTTGTGAAGAAGTGTAATATCCTTGGTTATCATTTTCTTGTAAGTGTTCTCTCAGAGTTGGAATAAACTGTCTAACTGTAAAGTCACCTGATTGGTCGTATGTTCTTCTTGCAAGTGAATTTTCAAAATTACTATAGTTTGCAGAAGATACTTTTAGTTCTGTTGTACCATTTACTACTCTGTATAATTCGATGAAATTAGTATCATCTGTTGTGTCCAATAACTTCTTAACAAAAGTTGTTTGGATTTTAAATCTGTCTGCGCCAGGTGCGTTTTCATTTGTTGTTCCCTGTGCATTGTCTAATAGTGAATTGTCGTCTGCAGAAGATATTAATTGTTCTGAGATATCTAGACCAACTCTATATGATGGTTGTCCTGAATACTTTTCTAGAATTAATTGTGCAGCGTCGACCTTTACAAAGAAACCTCTAAGGTATACTACACCTTCTGTGATACTTGCAACGGATGAACGACCAACTGGTAATTTATCAGTTGTTTGCACTTTGAATTCATTGTTATTACTTGCAGATGTTGGGTTACCATTTTCATCAACATTTACTTCTTCTAGTTCTTCATCTGCATCAAAGTAAAAAGAGTTAGATGAATCAGTTCCACCTGCTAAGTATTTTACAATAAGAGTTGTAGGGTCATCAGATGTTTCTGCAACTGTTAAGTACACTCTTGCAACTGCACCTGAAGTTTTACCCTGAATATATTTGTCTTTAAATGACTCTAGATAGGTAGAAACTGAACTGTCACCACTACTGTTTGGGTTGACATTGTTTACCTTTACATAACCATAATCGTATACTACGTCTGTTTGAGCTCCGTCTACAAGAGACCCTTCCTCAAATATATGTCCAGCAAATCTTTCGACTTGATTCTGTAATATAGATTGAGACTGAGTTAATTCTCTTGCTTGTAATGGTCTCCCAGCACGGAATAATACTTTATGAAACTTCTTGTCTTCAGAAAAATCATCGTGATACGGGGTTACATTAAGGTCTGTCTTCTCTGTCATAAATTTCTACCAATATTTTAGTTTAAAGTTCTAAGAACTTGATTACATCTCAATAATGAGTTTAATGTCTTCTATTTGGTCTGCAGCTCTTGATACTGCACCCCTGTTTTCGATGTATGTAACATTACCTGAATGTCTTTCAACTTCGGGGAAGTTGCTGTCAACTGCACTTACTGTTCCAATTGTACTTGAACCAACAAAAACTGTGTTAGAACTTGCAAATGCATGATATGTATTATCACTGTTTGCAACCTTTAGGTAAGATACAATTTTATTTGTAGTGTCAATTGATACCACTCTTCCGTTTGCAACACCAACACCGTCTGCAGATGCATTTCTAATAATGTCATCAATTGCAAGACCTGATACACTTGATAGTGTCATCTTATCATATGCAGCTAGTGTCGCTGCAGATGCAACTGTTGTTGTTCCATCTTCGAATGGGTCTTTGACCAATCCGATTCTTCTGAAATCATTATCTGTTGGGAAGTCACCTGAACCTTCTGCAAACTCTAATCTTGAGTTTACAATAACATAGTTACCACCTAGTTCTGATACTGGGTCTGCACCATGACCATAAATTGGAGATATGATTGGTGTTAATGAACCACTTGCACCTGAACCGATACCTGAGATATCACTGATATTAATTGATGCTCTTCTGTAACCACTTCCTTCGCTTGTTACTGTGACATATTTGATTGCGTTTGAAGCTACAACAACTGTACACTCTCCACCTGAACCATCACCTTTGATTGGAACTTCTGTGTAAGTACCATTAGTGTAACCTGAACCACCGTTAGTTACTCTAACATGTAGAACTTCACCATCGTCTGCATTGTTCTCAACATCCCATTGAGCAGAACCATCGTCACTGGCAGCGGAACCGAGTCCTGTCTCTCCGTTTACTTCTGTTTGAGCTCCCAATGTCTTAACTGGGATAAAATCGTTTGTTACAAATTTGATAACGTCTGATGCACTAATAGTGTACATGTATTTCCAAAGGTACCCTCTACCTGAACCAGCACCAGTATCTGATGTTGCTACTAGGTTATCGGGGTCAACACCTGTTGGTTTTACAGTTGATGCAACTGCAACACCTGAAGTGTTTCTTCCTGTTCTGATACACTTATATACATTATACTCATCTGTGATAACATAGAATTTTGAATCATACAAACCTGTTGCACCTGATGGAGCAGTGTTTGATGATGAGTAATCGTGTGCATATTCGTCATAGATTGTTCCTGATGTCCAATCTCTTCTTGCAAGACCGTGTGACACGTCTGCAGTATTCACTTTCTTAAGTGAAACCATATCTTCATAAGCATCAATCTCATCTCCAATTGCATTGATTGGGGTTTCTACAGTATCATCTGTTCCCCAAAGATAAGGTCGTCCTATAAAGAGGTACGTTGAGGAACCTGATTCCCCAAAATCTTCTTTAAATTGTTTAGCATTATTAATCCTAAACTTTTCTGTAATTATAGCTGCCATTTTTTATAATCTCCAATTAATATAAACTATTTATACAATCAACCCGAGCTAACATAGGAAGAAAGTGTAATATTTGATTTTCTGTTTGCTTTTTCATCAAAATCGGGTACTAAGAAGGAAGAATAGTAATCATTTAAGTCTTGGACTCTCAGTCCTTCTAGATTACTTCTCTCGTCCATAACCTTTCCACCTTCATTTTCTAACAATATTCCATCGTCATCTCCGTGATGATGGATATAATATGCAATGTCAAATGCTCTTTGATTTGATATTATATTTATACTTCGTAAAGTAGGCCCTAATCTTGCACTTGAAACTGTAGAGGATACACCTAAACTTCTTTCAGAGACAAAATATTCATCTCTGACTGTTAGTGTTGCATCTTCTAACACACATCTCTCATCTCCAATATTATCACCATTCGAATTAGTTGTTGCACTTTCAAATAGTAATCCATCTCCATCATGTTGATTATGAGCTTGATTAGGATATGCTTGTTCATCATCTACATGGTCTTGTTGAAATTCATTTGATGGTGGTTCTTGTACTAAGAAGTTATCCACAGGTTCTTGAACCAGTTTAAACCCATCTTCCATTATCAAGAACTCTTCTGCATATGAATCAAACTGAATGACCTTACCTTTGTCTGCTGGTCTGAAACTACCACCAGTTACTAGGTCTTCTCTTCTCTGATATTCGTTATCATTGAAGTCTATTGACAATGATGTCTTTGCAATATCACCTGATATACCACCCTCTTGTCTTAATCCTACTTGTGCAAATGATGATGCAAATGAATTGATAACAAATAAGTTTAAGTGTCTTGCTCTATGTGAACTGTCACCTACCTCAGTAAATGCACCTGATTTTGCACCTGCTGGATTTGAAACACTTACAATATCATAAGTAGTTGGTTTAATTGTACCGTTTGTTCTTGGGTCTGTTGTTGCAGTCGGTATACCAGCTTCTCTTAATACAATTGCATCATTCAGTTCGTCTTCTCTTGTCTCCATGATGACGAATACTTTATGAGTTGAGTTAATCTTAGCTTCTACTTCTAAAACTCTTGATACAAAACTGTCATCACTTTCAAGTATCTCTGTACCTATAACATATCCTTGACCTGTTATTTGGTCAATGATACCTGTTACATTTGTATCGTTTTCACTATCGTAAACAATACCATTGATATATCTTTCTGCTTTCAGTTTACCATCTAATGAATCTTCTAGTTCTATAGGATGATAATTATTAACTGCATTATCATCTTCTGTATTCCATGTTTCATCTTCCCATAGTAAGTCTATTGAATCTACTTTTGAACCAATGATAAGTGTAGGTATGAATGCTCTTGTTGTTTCAGTACTATCGAATGTTCTGTTGTATACATCTGCAGTTGCATTAACGTTTGTTCTAATTGCAACCTCACCAAAGAATATATGTCCTGCTGGGTGAATGAGGTTCTTAACAATAGACCTCCATTTGTTGATAGATTCACCAACCTTGACTACGTATGAATGTGTTTGATAATACCTACTATCAAAGATGTTCATTGCAGATGCATCTATGTAACCATAGTCGTTTGCAAAGTTTCCATCTTCGATTGCCTCACCAACAAAGTTACCCATAGCTCTAATAGGATTGAACTTTGCAACCTTGGAAGTTCCACCAGTAAATGTTAACTGTTCTCCTTCCTTGAAGTAACCTGTGAGGTCTTTAAATTTTAAAACACTAGTTGTTGTATTGTAATCGATAACAATACCTGTTGCACCTGAGGTTGAACCTGTAATTGTTGTTCCACGTGCAAGAACACTTGTCGGTGTAGTAATCAACATTGGGAAGGTACTACTTGACTTCACCATACCATGTGTGTTATACTTATTACCCACCTCTGTCATTCGAAGTGAACCAACACCACCGATACTTGTTGAGTATGCAAGAACTTTTGCATTTGTTCCTGAAGGTACATTATGTTGTGTTATTGTACCAGTTGCAGAGGATTGTGAACCTGTAATTGTTTCGTTAGTGACGAATGCACCTGAATCATCGGGTCTTCTTTGAACTTCTAATCTCTTCTTGTCATTATCAATGTAGACAATTTTACCTGTTCCACCACCAGCACCTGTAATTGTTTCTCCCACTTGGAATCCTGATAAGTGTGTTGCACTCATATAAATGTAACCGCCAGGTGCAGCGACTGGTAATGAGTTGTATCCAGCACCCTCATTGAGTATGGTTACTTTTCTAATTCCTGTAGGTGCAGCTTGTCCGTCAACACTATCGTATGTAAATGGTGTTCCGTCTTCTGCAAGTATACTATTGAACTGACCAAATATTTCTACAAAGTCACCACCATTCAATGCAGTGGTAAATGTTACTGTATCAAGATTGTCATTAATGGTAAACCCTTCTGTTTTGGTTACACCGTTAACATCAATTCTTACAGTGTCTTCATCAAATGCCATGAATAGATTGTTGTCATCTAATCCTGAGAAAACTGTTTGTCCATTTACTGCAGTATACTCAAAGTGTCCGAAGTGTACACCTGACTCTGATAACATAATGTCACCTACAGCTTCGATTCTACCTAATGCACCTGAACCACCAGTTCCTGCGTTATCAAATATAATCAAATCACCGTCTGCAAATCCACTTCCTTGTTCGGATATGTAAACTTCTGTAACTGACCCTGCTGTCAAACCATCTACTTGACCTGTTGCATCAGTAGCGTCGTCACCTTTACCTGATTCAAAAATTACATTATCAGTTAAGGTGTAAAGTGAACCAAGTGTTGCAGTGTCATCTTCATTAATGAATCCTGTTCCGTCTTCTAATAACAAATCCCCTGAGTTGTCTTCTAGTTTAAATGTGTTAGAATAACCTACATCTGTAGTTGCACCTGATATAACACCTCTTAGTATACCTGTTTGTATCTCTTTAGTTTCTCTGTTTTCAACTTCTATAATACCATCAACTGTAAACTCACCAAAGTGAAAATCTGATATTTGTACTTTATAGTTTATCTCTGAGTTTGGGTCAAAGAATACACCTTCGATTACAGCTTCTGCAACCTTATTACCTAATGAATCTTTTTGTACAATCTTACCGTTTGATGGTGGTTGAAATCTTGGTTCGTCCATACGAACTTGTACAAAGTTCTTTTGTTTCCAACCTGAATCTGATACATGAAGTGTGTTATCAATAGGATATACTATTTCTGCATTTTCTTTGTAAAGGATTCTGAACAAGAACTCTAGAGATTCTTTTGTTCCCTTAGTCTTGTATAAATCTTTAATATGTTTTATAATAAGTTTCTTGTCTGCCTCAATCAAGAAATCGATTGAAGGCATAAAGTCTTTTTGGAAATATGCAAGAAACTCTTCTGTTGTTCTGTCGATATCAGAATAATCTAATAACTTGTTATTTGCAAGTATTGAATTCTGTCTATGTGTTTTTACTTTACCAGTTTGATTACTGGTTCTTCCGAGGACTTGTTCACCCTCTTTGAAATTGTAATCAGTAATCATGTCTAGATACATGACTTTATCATTGATTACTTTTATCTTTGCTAATGCACCCGATGTCTTACCGACAAGATACTCACCAACTTCAAAAGGTTGAGTGTCGGATAAGTCGAGATTAGCACCATCCCATATAGTGAACTTATTGTCCACCATAGGGGTTGGTTTAGCAGTTTCAGTTTCTTGAATGATACTTCCACTACCATCTTCTAACCCTAGGGTTTGAAGTTCACCTTGAGATTCTAGAGTCAGAATGTCTGACTCTAGAAAGTCAAAGTATGCATCTAAGAAAGCAACAAATTCGGGGGATTCCTCCCTTACATAATCGGGTAAAAGATTTACTAATCTATCCGATAAATTGTGTACCGTCTTATATGTTTTCATCAATAGTTACCTATTATGATACTGTTGCACCGCCAGATTCAGCAATTGAATACCATGCAGAACCATCCCATAAACAAATAACTGATTCACCTTTACCATCTAAAACGATTTGGTTTGATGATGATGAGGATGAACCCCAACTTGTTACTGTAATGTTAGCGTCTGCAGCTGCATCGCCAGGGTCTGTTGTCATGATAATAATTTTTAACTGACCGACATGGTTACCATTATCCAATGTATATGCAACGTCTGTATTAGAACCTGAGATATCAATCTTAGTTACTAATGTGTCATTACTACCCAAATTAGTTTGTGCAGTTGTTTCTGTTTCAATTGAATCACAAGCAATAGTACTTGGGATATTTTGGAACAATGTTGCCAGTGACATTTTTTTGTTTACTGGTGTACCGCCGGGGTTATCTACGATGTGCAATAAATCAGTCGATTCAACTTCTGTAGCTGCAATCGATGACAATGCTGTAATTTTTTTATCTGCCATTTTTTTCTCCTAAAAATATAATCCGAGTTAACGGGAAACTACTCGCGGGACTCGCGTCACGTTTTTCATCATTATGAGTATGTTGGGGTTGAACTAAATCCAACTCCAGCACTCGATTCACCACTTGCGATGGTGTCAGCTTCACCCTGAACCGTTACATTACTCAACTTGATATCAATTAATTGACCTCTAGATGAGACAACGTCATTACTGACTGGTGTCACGGTGAAAGCTATGGTAGAATCAGCATTACTTGTATCAGTTATGTTAATTCCATCAATCTTTATTTCTCCAGTACCATAGTTCACACTTCCTGCTTCTGAGTCTACATAAACTCTATTTGCACCTGACTGATAGTAACGTCTTAAGTTACCTTTACCGTCATCATCAAAGAACTGTGTATTTACACTATCTCCTGAAACTTTAAAACCTGTTGATTGTAATATACCACCACCTGATGCATTGTGTCCATCATGTGGGTGATATAGTCCATTACCAAAATTTACTGTATATCCTAATGATTTGTTTTTGGTAATAATTTGTTCGTATTTTAATTTGACTCTTGATATACTTGATAGTATAGATGAGTTTGCATTATCTATTGCACTAGAAAACTTAGAATATCTAAAGATAGAATCAAATCCATTTAAGAAATTACTATCATAATTATCTATTGCAGTTTCTACTGCACTTTCTAGTTCACCTAAACTAACTGTTGCTTCTCTTGGATTGTATTTGAAAACAACATCAAGAACGATGTCAATTACTTTTGCATCTACTATGACTGATCCTACCGATCATATGTTAAGGTCTCTTAATTTTGCAACTACGTCTGCCTTCTCAGCTTCTGAAAGGTAGTTACTATTAACTGGTTTTAATGATAAGAATATCTTACCATATTCGGGTGGATTGTTATCTTCACCACCCCATATTGCAATTGCATCTGCATTCGGATAGAACTCTGACACTTTAGATTTATAGTCATCAAGTGTAACCAGTCTGTTCTGTGATGCATAAGATTTAGATGCTTTGAATTTAATTGATTCGATGGATTCTTTTTCTGCACCACCGTATGCAGCTGTTACGTTTTGAATTGATGCATCTGAGAAACCGTTGATGTTATCTACTAATGCAAAGTTTAAAGCACCGTTTGCATGAATTGTATCTACTACAATATAGGTAACCTGAATGATATCACCATCAAAAGGTTTTGCACCAAGTGTATCATCACCGAAGTATAATTCTGTATATCCATCTTCGTTTTCCTGAGTGAAGTAAACCTTTGCAGTTGTTGTAATAGATGATACGTTTTCTGCCTTAGAGTAAGATGATGTTTCACCATCACTAATTAATTTTACACCTAGAGATGTAACATCACTTCTTAGATTTGATAATACAAATTTAGGGTTTGGTTCTGTTGAGTCATATACAAATGTATCGGTTACATAAACACCTTGTTTTACATTGACACTTGGATATGAAAAAGTTGTACCACTCTGAGTAGGGGTTACAGATGCAGTACATACAAACTCATATGTTGTTCCGTTGTAAACAGTTGAGAATCTTTGTCCTCTAGATAGTGTCATAGCTGCAGATGATGGAATGGTTCCATCTGCACTTCTGACTCCTACCAATTCGATATCAAAAACTGATGTTGCACTTGATACACTTGAAGGTGTAAAACCTAAATCTTTTGCACGTGATACTACATTCTTCCTGATTTGTGCAGAATCTAAAAACATCTCACTAGCTGCAAGGTTAGTATTGAATGCAGAGATGTGAGATGAGTATGCAAGAAGGTCAATCAGTGTTGCAAGGTTAGAACCTTCGAAGTTATAATCCTTAAATGCATCTTGACCTTTAAGAAAGTTTTTGAGGTTATCCGATATGTCATTAAAACCTATATCTGTAACGTTGAGTGTTGAACTTTTTACTTTTGCCATTATCTTACCCTACTTAAAGTAACTGTTAATTGTTGTTTATCTAAATTAGATTGTCTAATTACATACGATATCTTTACGTCTACTTCTCCTCTGTCATTTATTTCTCCAAAATAAACTTCTACTCCTGTAACTCTTGGTTCAAAGTCTAAAATAGTTTTCTTAATATCTTCTGCATACTTGTAATGATATCTAGGGTTGTCTAATTCAAACAACATCTCCCTAATATTACTACCAAATCCTGGCTTGAATGGTCTCTCATAATAATTCGTCATCATGATATTACGTACTGACCTTTTGACTGCATCGGTATCATACTTTAATGAGATGTCACCTGTAACAGGATGTGGTCTAAAAAACAAATCTAAGTCTGCATAGACTTTATTTGATACTGTTTTACCACTTGATTTGATTTCTTCGTATGCCATAATACTATTTATACACTAAACTTTGATTATTGAAACACTACTTCCTAAAACAGGTGTACTATTGAAAACAACATTACCTGAACTAGTAGTGTACACTCCTACAAGAGGTAGACCAACCTGTTCTTCACCATCTATAAACACCATCAATGTACCTTCACCTGATGGTATTGCAAAGGTATCTGTCTCTCCGTCTGCTTCATATGATGCAACTCCATCATCACTTCCAGCATCATTGAAACTTATGAATATTTGAATTATATTACCCTCTGAATCAGTTGTATCTTGATTTTGTTTCTTGGTTTCTGAATCAATCTTTTGTACTCTGTCTGTGTTGTCGTTATTTGGTATAACTTGTTGTACACTTATTACACCTTCAATACCCACGATGGTCGGAATTGCAGGTGGGAATCCTATCAGTTTTAAGAAGTCACAAAATGTAAGTGTTAGTAAATCAAATATTTTTCCTAGACCAATTGCACTGAAGAATTTCTTAACAATCTTAACCCAATCAAACAACAACTTCTTCTGCCAGTTCTGACAAAAATCTTGAAATGCAATTTTGATTTCCATTATCCTTTGTTCTAATGACTCTACAGTAGTCTTAATCTTTCCACCAATAATTGACATCAAATTGAAACCGAACACTGATAACTTATTTAACACTTCATCTATCTTCTCACTAATCTCTCTTAGTTCTTTCATGATAGCTTCTTTTGCAAGTGCAGTAAGATTACCTAAACTTAATTTGTCCAGTAGTTCTTTCCGTTTCTGCATAAATTTTTCAATAGCTAAATCTACCAATGCACCGATGTCGGGTATAGTGAATAGTTTGATAAGAGAAGGTAGACCTAATGCATCCCATATCTCTTCAAACTTATCAATCAACTTTCCGAAAACTTTAAACAATGCATTATTCAGAAAACCCGATATCTCTGTTTTGATATACTGCCAAGTCATCTTTGCTTTCCACTCATCACAAAGAACACCAAACTCTGCTCTCCATGCTCTTAACTTTTCGGGTATTAGATTATAGAAGAAATCAATCTTTGCAAGTATCTGAGCTCTTATCTCTGACTGATATGTGGGGTCAAAGATTCTAACAATGTCAATTGCAAGTCCACCAAATTTAAAAATCAAATCTATCGGTATCAACTTCGTTATAATTTCTGCAATCTTTCTAGGTATGTAAATGTGAAACTCTTGAATCAGTTCAGTAATTGCATCATTGATTTCCTTTTGCCATTCACGTATCTTACCTTTATAATCCCAATAGGGACTCAACAAGTCTTGCAACTTCTTAATGAACCCTTCAATCTTTTCGATAAGTTCTTTTATCTCATTACGTAAGTCTTCTGTAAGTTCATCTGCCATAGTAACAAGTGCAACTCTGAGTTGACTTGGTATCTGTGCAATTTGATTAAGTGCATTGACTAAGTCTTCCTTAGTTGGTAAGGAAAATATTGTGTCGGGTGAACATCCAAAAGATGTTGGTACTTGAACTGTAAATGCCATTATGAATTAAGTTTAATTTCGTTTCCGTATAGACTAATAGTAGGTGCAGTAACAGATAACTCTTTCACTGATGTAACTTCTGTTTTACCTGTCACATCAACTTGTGCATCTCCACCCACGTCTAATTTTGCATCCCCTAAAATCTTGACATTTACTTTACCACCGATGTACACTTCATCATCTTTACAGACAACTGTGTATCTGTCATTGACAATCCTAGTTACCTCAGAACCATCATGATGAATCTCATGGAATGTTCCTGACCTGTGTTGAACTGCAATTCTTTCGTGTTCAAGTGTATCATCTACTTCTAGTAAATGACCTGATTCTGTGAATGTTGTTTTATTGTAAGGATACTTAGGTTCTCTTTTTACACCTATATCTTTGTCTTTGAAATTGTCTAGAGGTATCTCTCTATCTTTGTAGTTTGGTTTTTCACCTGTATGGTATTTACCTAAATCACTCTCACCTCTCTCTAGTGGATAATATGGTAAATCAGATTTACTTACTTTATCATGGTCTACTTCTGACCCCTTACCTTCGTAATCTATTTTGACTTTCTTTGGTAACTTAGGTGACTCTTCGATTGATACGTCTAGTCCAAATCCTCTCTGAGGTGAATGTTTAGGATTCTCTCCATCGGGTGTGTTGTTGTAATCTGATTTGGATAATAGTCTAGGGTCATTAAATCCCTCTGATGTTTTAGGTCTGTATTTTTGTTTATCGTCTTCTCTAGAATAATCGGGTGAGATACCAGCAACCACACCTGTGATGACTGGGTCTTGCATAGCTTTGTCTCTAAAGAAACCTATGACATTTGTTCCTTCAGTCAACCCGTGTTGTGTACCGAAACCTGAATGTCCTGTAGATGTCGTTGGAAGAATAACCTGACACCATGGTAAGTCGGGTGTTGATATCATTTGTTTATCATGAGTGTGATACCCATGAATACGGACTCGAACCCTTCCTATCTTTAGAGGGTCATGTCTGTCTTCAACTACTCCGTAAAAATTTATCATTCTCTTTCACCTGTTTGTGGTGTGTCATCAACTCTTACTCTTTCTATTGGTTTTGCAAATGATTCTTTAACACACTCTAATACTAACTTAGCAGAATCTTTATTATCAATATCTAATGTTAGGTCTGTGATAAGATATCTATCATCTGTCTTTTCATCTTTTGGCATCATACCATCATCATGAGGAATCTCTGCAGCTGGTATATCTAATTCTACAACTGTACCCACCGATACGTCTGACCTTGTAGACACTTCAACCACAACAATATTTTGTTGTAACTGTTCCATCATAGCTTGTCTTTGCAAACAATTGTTTTCTTCATTGTCTGAATTGTATGATACAAAGACTTCTTTATCACCTACCTTTTTTCTATTGTCATATGCATGAGGCATTAGATAATCATATTTCACCACTGAATTATATGATTCGTTTAAACCATCTTCCTCTCCAAGTGTAACAACTTCAGGTGATACATTTTCATCTTGTAACATTTTTCCTCTTAATAGTTTCTCAGGCCCTGATTTAATCATAGGATATCCTGATATATGCTCTCTCAATGTTTCACTAAAGTGTTTACTTAAATCAAATACACTACTCTTTATTGTTTTGTTTACTGGATTGAATGTTTTTAGAGTAGATGCAAAACCTCCATTTTGTAAACCTCTCAATGTGTTGAAATGTGAAGGTCTATGATACTTAAGTATTTGTGTATTCAAACCAACTTGTTGGTCTTCTCTAGATAACTCTCTACTGTCAACAGATGCCCTATCTCTATATGTAAATTTTACAGGTGCATTCAACTTTATCATTTCATGTAAAGGCATGAATCGTATTCCACCCGTGAGTGTAGAAAATAAAAAGAATGAATTTTTATATGC
>Ga0213865_10000917_pt1 | contig 19491 bp, 35 predicted proteins | sample PICome_6_FD_160100 | JGI IMG/M metagenome (GOLD analysis project Ga0213865, IMG submission 160100) | Coastal seawater microbial communities near Pivers Island, North Carolina, United States - PICO282 | ecosystem: Environmental > Aquatic > Marine > Coastal | place: USA: North Carolina...
AAAGTCTAAAACCTTCATCTCAGGTATTTTCTTTGTAATATTTATATCAAATTTAGTTTCTTGCGAAGCATTACTAGTAATAGTGTATGTTTTAGTGTCAAAAGTTATTAGAGTTGTGTTAAAAGGAAATCTGCTTAATACACCCGCATCAAGAGATATATTAGAAAATGTCACACCTGTCTCAGAGGAAAACTCTATTTCTATATTGGTGAATGAACCCGCAGCAGCATCTGCCGTGGTATTGTATATATTTAAGCCTGTTTTATTACCAACGCCATCTGTTATATTCTCATTACCTGTTCTAACATCCCTAACTATAATTCTATAATTAGCATTAGCATCACTTACATCAAAAGTTAAATCTAGGTTCCATTTATAGTTGAAATTATCAAGGTTGATTTGAGAACCGCTAAGACTTAAAACGTTTGTGTTATAAGGGTCTGTAGATGTATAGTCACTTAACTTTTTACTAAACAAATAGGTTGAGTTAGAATCATTTTCCTCTATGTAGTCAAACTCTTCTTTCTGTGGATTTAACCATAAATATAAATTACTGAATGCAGTATTAGAGCCAAAGAAGTCTCTAGTAAATTCTATACCATCATACTTATCTTCTATAGCCTCTATTATATGTATAGCCTTTATTCCGGGCTTTAAGTCTGTATACCTTAATCCTCTAGTATTGTTTGGAGTTCCATCATTAAAAAGATTCCCATCAAAGTCTGTATCTGAATTATTTGCAATGGGTGAAGTGGAATTGTAAAATAATCTCTTCTTTGATGTTATTAGTGGATATACGATAGCATCTGTTTGTGATACAGAATTCACTGTAAAGTCTAATCCATTTTGAAAGCCATTCTTTACATTTGTATCTGTGTACTCGTGGTCATAATTATCTAGATATGGAAGTTGATTAATTAAATCGTCCCCTATAGTATCTTGCATAGAGACAACAGTTTTCCCTAGGAATGTAATATCATAAGAGTGAGGCTTATTATTCCTCATCTTAATACTATTCAACCTTACCTTACCCTGTCTAAATGGTAAGTAATTTATTTCTATAAATGCCTCTTTCTTCTTTCTGTTATCATACGCCCCACCTGTTATATTAAAGTTGTAGAAATGCTTAAATATCTTATTATTAGTATCAGATGCAGGTACATTAAATGATTGTGTGTAGTCACTAAATATTTTACTAATATCCCTAAAGTCCTGGATAGTTGATGTTACTTCTATAGTCTCATCATTAAAGAGGTCTACCCTTTGATTTTCTATATATAGCTGTACTTTGTTCTGCATTACCTAACATTTTGTATATAACTGTTAGCGTATTCAAACTCCACCTCAAAATTTATCAGTTTGTCATTTAAAGTTGTTTTACTTGTAAATGATGAGGTTTTTGGAACAATAGGTACAGGCTCAAAGTCAAAGTTCGTTTGCTCGTGAACCCAAGCATATTCAGTTACCATAAGTTGTTTAATTACTTCGTTATGGTCTTCACTAACAAATCCTGTGTTCATTACAAAACTTTCTTCACTAGAAACATCTAATAAAGAATTAGTATGAGAGAATCTACTATAATCTACCCCTGTTGTGGTATTAGTCAATATATTTCTATTGTAATCCTCTCTATTAGTAGAGAATGAATCAACCCTCTTCTTAAAGAACCATAAGTCCTGTAATGCACCAAATTTATTTATAAATGTTACTTTATAGGAAGTGTACTTGCATTCTTCTATTTCTTCTACAGGTATATCGACATCTACTCCTGTAGGAGTTGTATAAACTACTTTTGTTGTAGTTCCCCCTCCTACTGCTGTTTTACTAGATTCGTCAGAATCCTCATTCCTTCTAAATGTCATATCAGCAGTGTATAAATCTAATGCCCCTGTAAAATTATCAGCAGTTACATCTGTTTTATCTGCTCTTATATTAGACACAGAACCACCATATATTCTACTAGTTAATTCTGTTGTTCCATCAAAAAACTTAACTTGATTTACACCATCTGTTGAAGTATAAAAAGGAACATATAAAGGTTCTCCTTTTTTATGGTATATCTTTCTGTTACTAATTAAAACATCTTTTGATAGAGTAGGGTTTATGTTTTTACCATAATAAGGAGCTGTTAAATACAAATTCTCATCCTCTAACTCTCCATAACCTCTAAACGCTAAGAATTTTCTAGTTAAAGGTGTTGCATCTGTTTTTGTTACTTCAGTACCACTGACTGTAGCTTTAAATGTCCTAGTAAGTTCTGTATCAACAAAAGTTGTAAAAGAAGCAAGACTATAGCTCCCATCAAAAGAAACATTTATATAATCTTTTATTAATTCTGATATTTCAAAATTTATAACACTGTCATTAGATATTTTTGATTTAGACAATGTGTATTGAGGAGAAGAAGGTTTTCCTCCACTTGTATATATGTATATTTTTAATTCTGCACTGTCTAAATTCATTACTATTATTTTTAATTATGAAGTCTTAATCCAAATAAACTACCAACACTTTCAACACCTAATGTAACCTCACTAACAAAAGTTCCTCTAGTAAAATCGTCAGCAAATGTTGGTTTTCTAGGGTGGTCTAACCCTGCTGAAGAAGAAGGGTCATTCCTATAGTAATATATTATCTTTCTTGTAGCACCACCTATAGGGGTACCATAAAGGCTACGAGTCGATATTATTGAATCATCCCCTATAAAACCACCTTTTGATCCGCCTCCATACTTTATACCAAACTTACCTAAGTCTGTACTTTTGTCAACTATATATCTATAACTATTACTAGAGCTATCAAAGACAATCCCTCCTTTTTGATAACTTATTGTAGCACTTACTGGTTGACCTGAAGATATCTGTTCAAAAGAAAACTCTATTTTATTTATATTTTGATTAAAATATGTAGATTTAGCTAAATGCGTTGTAGGTGTGGTTTCAGTTCTTACACCATTATTTATTGTGAATGTCTCGTGGCCTATATTTATTCCAAAAGGTCCAACACTAGAATGATCAGTGAAAGCATAATATCTAGCTCTATCTAAATTTGAATCAACTAATACATCGTTAACCCTTAGAGTAGCTTTAACGTTAACTAAAGAATGAATAAAAAATGCAGGTACTACATCAAACAAAGTTCCACTAGACTGAACTCCAGGAGTAGGTAATGTAGAGGCAGGTACGGCAGGTGCTGTTGGGCATCCAAAAGTTAATTGATAGTCATCTGTTTTTAATGGAGCGGAAACTAAAATAGCCACAGTCTCTGGTGTAGCAGCAGTTTTATTTATAGTTACAGTTCCACTTTGTATACCTGTGCCTAAACTCATATTACCTGCTGATATACCTGAATCTAATAATTCTTGCTCATAAAGATTATTACCAACATAACCTGTATTTTGAAAGTCTGGTACTGTTTGATTCCAAAACGCTATTATACTTATAGGTATATTTACAGAGTAACTTATATTAATATTTCCTGTGGCAGTACCTACGTTTAATAAATATTGCCTTCCTCCGACATCTTCACCTACTTTTATAGTTTCTCCACAAACCACGTTTTGAGTTAATGTTTCAGGCTGAACATATTCTGTGGGTGTTGTTGGGTCAGATATAGGGTCAGAGGGTGTTGGAGGGTCTTCTGGTGCTCCTTCACCTGTAGCGGTAATAAAAAAAGGACTCCTAACATTTATTTTTTGAATATCTTCTGGCATTATTTATCTTTTATTATATAACCTTGTTTTAACAAAGTGTGCTGTCAACCCTTCTTAGCTGAAGGTGTTGCTGCATTAACTTCTTCTTCTATCTCTCTTCTGTAAGCATCCGCTAAATCCATTGTCAATCTAGGTTCAAACTTATCTATTACTATATCTATAAATCTTGTAGGTTTTATACCCTTTGTAGCAATCGACCTACCTATTAAATAAGCTAATTGACTTAATGCTGAAGGTTTAGCTGATTCGAATGTTCTAGGCTGTATGTTCTTCCTAATTATCCAATCCTTTATCTTATCTACAGGAGGGAATTTACCTGCACTACGACCTTGGTTTACATTTACACCGTATTCATTCATATAAATACCAAAGCCGTTTAAACCTCTTAATTTTCTACCTACAATGCTCCCTTCTAAACTACTACCTGGTTTCTTGAGTTCCCTCTTTAATTCAGTGACTAATATTCTCTTATAGTTCTCAAGAACCTTCTCTGTATATTTCTTCTTCTTAGCCATTAGCAAATAGTGTGTTCCGTATTAGGTAGCTCTATTTCAATAGTAGCAGCCCACCCCGCTAATTGATTCTCAAAGTTGTCTAAGAATGGTGATGCCGTTATATCCGTAACAACCTGAAGTTGGTCAGTGAATAACTCACCCCTGCGTAATTCTTGCTGTATGTCATTAATAACTTGCAGTTGGGTGTTTAATACATCTTGTAGATTATCATTCCCGTAAATCAAATCTTCGTCTGTTAATTCATTACTCTTATCAACTACATCTAAACAAAACAATTGCACACTGGCTGTTATAATCCTATCTGAAAATACTACGTCACCCATAGATATGTGGGATAGTGGATAGATAGTTGTTTTGTCCAAATCAACCTCCAATATGTCCCCGAAGGTGACTGTATTAGTAATTCCATTTGCTTTTAGCTTGTCGTTTAGTTTGTCTATTACGGTGTATACTTGTCTCATTTACTTCTTTGTTTTAGCATCTTTGCTTCTAAATCATTTTTCTCTTTCTCAAACTCTAGCCAGGTTAGACATTCGGAAGCCGAGAGTTTCGTAACTTCTCTAAATTTTGTGATATCTCCTTTAGCGATTGCATATATTGATTGGTACCATCCCCATTTGTTTCCAAATGATCCTTCAGCTCCTGATCCTCCATCAGCTCCTTGGTTAAAGAGTCCGCTAAATAATTCGATAAAACGTTCCCTAAACGATAAAAAAAAACAACTGCACCTAAAGCTACATTAACCGGGGAGTCCTTCATTATCTCCGCATACTTATCTGTACCCTCATAATCCTCTATCAAATACAAATCCCCTTTACGGAATGTTATCGGTCTATACAATACAGCCATAGCCTTATGCATATTATCCCAATCCCCTATATAATTATCTAAATCAACAAACTCACCTAAAGTGATGTCATCTAGCTTAGGGATGAACCCAAACGTCACACTATCCCCTTTCGGGTCTGTTAAGGTGAAGTCTCTTTGCAGTGGCGTATTCTCCTTAAATATATCTACAATGTGGTTTATGATAAAGCTAAACTCTGATAAAGGTAAATTATAAGCCTCCTTCATAGTCACCCCACAAAATATCTCTAACACCTTTAGATTAACAAACTCTGTATCTTCACTATCTTCATTACCCTCCATAACCTTTAAATACTTCTGGTACTGCTGTAGTGTGATAGCGGACAAATCTTTAGGTACTTCTATAGTAAATTTCTCACTCATATCTATATAACCACTAAACAGCTATTCTGTATTTAATCTGAAAATAAAACACTTTGAAAATATTCAGTTATATCTATAGATAATCAATAGGGGCTCCTACAGAGACCCCTAAAACTTGAAACAAAGATTTAGATTATCATAACGTTTTTAGTCAGGTTCAGGATAACTATATTCTTTTCTCAAATAATACTTTTATTTAAATAGTTTTTACTATATTTGAAATGTGAATGTTTCATATTTATAGTTTTTGTTTAGTTATTAATGATGTCAAAGCCTTTTGAGTAAAACCTTAGAAGGCTTTTGATTTTTTAAAACCTGTTACCTCTCACCGCCGTATCTTCATTTTACGTTGATTCTTTAAAACTGCATACCTCAACCCCGTATATATCCATTTTACGTCGTTTTAAGGCATTTTCTCGGGCTTAGGTATATAATACCCTCCAGGATTAGAGAAAGTCTCTTAGAAGGGCTGAAAAAGGGAAAGGGCGCTACACCTATTAAAATATTTACTTTCATTTACAAAGCATTACAAAAATATAAGTATAAAAAAACAGCCCTACAAAAATTAATTTGCAAGGCTGTCAAAACAAAAATCAAATGAAAAAAAAGTGTTTTTATTCTGTGTTAAGTTTATCGTACTGGTTAAAATCTATTCTTTTGCAAAACCCGTCCTGGTCGGATAAAAAATATTTGTTATCGAGCTCCACAGTGTAAAAGGTTTTATTTAGTTTCTTAATATACTTCATTTTCTTTTTCTTTATAATTATTATAAGCATTTGCAAAAGCTGTTATACAAAATAGAGGAAATTCACAAAGGGGATCTTCTACTTTATCAATAGTTTGCTCAATATGTTTGTCAAAGTTATGGTAAAGCTCATCTTTGTAAACTGAATAAAATTTATAAAATTCATAAGATAAGGCCCAAACTTTTTCGGGCTCCTGGTTAAATTCCTTTTTATTCCCTTCATTTAATAGGGCCTTAATTAAATTAATGTTATCTAGTTTTAATTGGTCATTCATTTTTTCTTGTTTATCCTGGAGCTTATATTTTTTGTACTTATCGCTAATGCTCATTAATGTACGCATTGCAATCTGTACCCTGTCTTTTTCTATTGCGCCGTTGTAATGCTCGTCCGCATTATGTAAGGCTTGTCCTAATTGGTCTATAGCTTCGTTTAGTTTTAATTGATCTTTCATTTTAATATGTGTTAACGGTTCCAAATTTATTATATCTACTATCTAGGGCTAAATAGTGTCTTTCTTTCTCGTATTGTTGCAAAAGTTTTACTTGTTGCCTGTGCCTTTTGTCGGCGTCTTCTAAACCAGGAACCACAAACCCGCTTTTATCTTTCTTTGCGTCCCCTTTAGCGCGTAAACCTAATACTACATTTTTGTTGTATATCATTACCAGGTCAGATGTATCCCCGTCAATAACTTGATAACCCCGCCAATAGTTTGGGAGCTCCCCGTTAAAAACTATTGAGACGTTCCCGCCGTCATTTAAAACGGTCTGCGCTATACTTTCATTATCTTCCGCCCGGCTAAAGGTTAAAAAGTAGTTGGGATGCTCTTTGTACTTCTTTACTTTCCCTGATATTTTTGTGTAATCATAAAAAATTGCGGTCGGGTTTAGGTCGCTAATATCTAAACTAGCATACTTTTTTAGTAAGGCTATAAAATCAAGGTCCGAGGTACCGTTCAATCTGAAGGCTATTTTTTCCCCTTTCTTTTTAGCTTTGGCCGTTTCTCTTATTATTTCTTTTGCCAATTGTTTAATAAATAAACTTTTGTTATAAATAAAATAGTTTGTTTTATTTATCCGGGCGTCCTGGGTGTATTTCATCTTACCCCGCCCCGCTGTATATAAACAAGCAGCCGCACAACCTTTTGAGGCCATAGGGCAAATATTTATTTTCTTTTCGTTTTGTTTATGTGGCGCCAAATAAAGTATAAAAGTTTTTAAACTGTTTTTCTTTGTTTTGGCGTTTGTTATCCCTTTGCTTAAAAGGTTTTTTGGTATGGTGTACTTTTTCATTTTAATATTGTTTTGTTTAGTTTGTTTATTTCTTTTATGCTTTCATCAATTACCAGATCAGAGACCCAATATTTGACCCCACCAATTTGCACCCATATAACACCGTCCAAAGGGATGGCCCGGCGTGATTTGTTTACGTCTTTATTTTTGTTATAAAGGTTCATATCTACAACAGGTAAAAGGTTTTTCTCTGTAAAGTTATAAGAGGAACCCGCACCCGTTAACCCAATTTTAACACCTGTACGGGCTAACATTGTGCGCCGTTCACCTGTGGAACGTTTAACGAATTCGCAAGAAAATAGTTTCCCGCTTTGCATTTCTTTTAATAATTGTTTTGCTTTCATTTTAATAGTTTTTAAAGTTAATAATTAAAGGCCCCAGGAACCGGAAGAAAAACCGCCCTGGATTAAACCGTTATAAAATACAATTGCCAAAAGGCAACCAATGACGGCGTAAATAGTAACCTTTGTAAGAGGTCCCTCAATAAATTTCAGTACTTTGTCCTCTGTGTTAATTGTGTTTTGTGCTTTCATTTTTAAATAGTTTTTATTGTTATTAATATTCAAATATACAATTAATTTTTAAGTAATCAACAAAAATGTAAAAAACTTTTTATTTGGGTTTATATATATAAAGGAACGCGCGTAAAAAAATCTTTTTTAATATACAAGGAAAAACAAACTTTTTTTTGGTTCCATAGTTTCCAAAGTTTGCTAAATGAAAGCGCAAAGAATATCAACCTTAATTGTATCAACAATAGTTGTATTGACAACATTTGTAAGTACAACAGTGAGAACCGAACCTACTGCGTTTAAGAACCTACTGCGTTTAAGAAGGTACTGAGTTCAGTGGGGTACTGCGTTTAAGAACCTATTGTGTTTAAGAATATGAAAGAAAAAAGATATATGTATGCCGTGATGAGTCGAGATCGAAACGGTTATTTAAAATATCCAAACGGACAGATTAGATACTTCCAGGATTTCAAAGATGCTGAAAGGTTTCTAACAGTAGATAATAGGGTTTGGTCCTGGGTAGATAATCGTTGGGTGGAATAAACCTACTGCGTTTAATGACCCACTATGTTTAATAGAATTTATCTGATAACGTAACTTCCTTTACTTGCATTGGCAAGAAAGTATTGAGCTGCGTATCGTAGACTATCCATATGGTGATTCCATTTGTCAATAGGTCTTTCGTTTCTACTGTGCCATACATAATTGTTGAGCTCCTTTATAAGTTCTAAGGAATCAGGATCAACAATTAAATCAAAGTCTTGTATCAATGCTATACCTGTTAAGATACTCCCTTGCCTTTTTATTGCAGGTTTGACATTACAATATACCTTGAGCTCCTGGAGCAACCTAGGTTCAGCAGAATCGCATATAATATCATCATCCTGGGCGTATCTCCTATTGAGTTCACCAATTTCTTTCGTAGATAATCCTACTTTGCAGTACATTGTTTTTAACCACATTTTCTTCCTATCCTTATCAATAGCCACCTTTAATAGAACCGTAGGGTCTACAGAAAACCCAAAGTCTTGCCCATAAGCATAAGGGGCATATTCGTTAAAAGGACCAATAGTCCAACGAGTAAATACAACACCATCGGCTTTATCTAACCAACCACCAAGTATCTGGTGATTATATTTATCTGGTCTACGTCTACGAATCTCTTCTATCTGCATAAGGAAGGAATCGGATAGATGTTCTATATTATCTTTAAAGGTAGTGTGTATATAAGTTACATTATCCTTCCAACCGTTGTGACCACCATTAACAGCTTTAGCTGCAAAGAATCTTTGGTATATCCAATGCTCTTTAGTGGTAGGGTTTAATATAAGAATAACCCTGTTAGGTTTACTTTTAGACCTTACAGACTGATCTATCTTATCAAATGTATCTTCATCAACAAGTTCCTCTGCTTCATCCAATACAAACGTTGTAATACCCTGTAGAGACTTCAGGGCAGCCGTTTGATTACCCGCTGAGGTCTTTATACCTTTGAATATAATAGAGCTCCCTGTGGACATATTTAATATCTCATCTTTAGTTATCCTAAAGTGTTCAGAGATACCATACAATTCTATCTTTTCTATAAACTCCGGAATAATAGATGTAGAGGCCGAGCTCATAGTGTACCTAGTGAATAGTATCTTATGACCCTGTTCCATCGTTAGAAGGGCTAAGAATGCCCCTACAGCGAATGATTTACCACTCCCTCTACCTCCTGTAACCACAAAGTATCTACTGTCGTTACCTAGTCCTTGGTATTTATCATTTAGCTTTGGTACAGGCATCTAGGGCTCTAATTTTATGTGTCTTGGATTTACCATCAGGCTGATATCTATAACCTAATATAGGATTAATACCATAATCCCAAAAGTTATGTGGCATCTTCTCCTTCATCTGTAATATCAATTATATCATTATCCTCTTTCTCCTCCTGGTTTCCTGCAAACAAATTCTTAATATTTATATTCACTTTAGGTTTACCTTCATCTAAACCTACATCTTCAGGCTTACCATATTTATATTCAAACAGTAATTTAAGGTGTGGGAATGAATCCTTAGCTTTCTCTGCAAGTGATTCCCAAGCTGCCTCTTCAGAACCAAACACCTGCTTCATTGCGTTTAAAGCATAGATGTTAACCCTATCCTTCTTAGCCTTGTTCATAGCACTAGGGGTAGCCATAACCTTCTTAACAGGTTTATTTACTTTCTCACCTCTCTTCCTGCCGTTGTTCTTACGACCATCAGTAGACTTAACGTATTTCCTTTCTTTAGGCTTTCTCCCCACTGTGCTTATTGTATAAATAATTATAAACCGACCATATTGCTATTGGCCATTCCTTTTGTGTATACTCTTTACTACCCATCTTCTTGTCTCCTGCAAAGTCAACAACCAACTTAAACTTAACGGCAAGTTTGTTGCCATACTTGTCAGCATCTTTAAACTCTATAGGTTTAGGGTAAACCTTATATCCTCTATCAAAGCACCACTTAGCAGCCTTCTGATTAATTATGCTCCACTCTAAATATTTATCCTTCTTGCTCAATGGGTGTATCTATTAATTGATTGATTTTATCCATCAGGCGGTCCTTTCTAACCTTTGCCATCATACCTCTAGACTTCTGATCATACTCTCTAATCTCTGAAACAAGGAAGTTATATCTATTCAATAACTCTTTGTACCTATCCTTCATATCTAAATACTTAGACTCGAAGACTTGCTCGGGAGTTCTAAAATCATAATCATCTTTAACACCTCTCAAATTTTCCCTTACAAGCCTATCAAGTTCACTATAGTAGGCTAGTATTCTTTTGTCATACGTCATCCAACCATCTAATCTATTTAGAGCGTTGATAACACAGGCGTGATCCTTATTAACCAACTCACCTATAGAAGCCATACTAGCCTTAGTATACATCCTAGCAAACCTATAGTAGAAAGCCCGAGCCTCTATAAACTCCCTCTTTCTAGTATTTTTATTTATTTTAATTCTAAAGTAATCCTCAACCGCACTCTTAATTAATTCTAGTTTCATATTTAAAAATTATATTTGTTATCTAATTCTTCTGCTATTAATTTGAGGTCTTTGTAAGTTTTGTAATCTGCTTCTTTTATTGCTTTATTAATCCCGGAACAAGCGGAATAGTTTTCTAACTCTTCTTGAGCTTTAAGTTCTAATTCTAAATCTATAATCGGTACACCATCAAGTAAACTCATTATCGTTAAATAATAATAAAGGTTCTCTTCTTCCTTGAACCTGTTAGAGGACTCCCCTGATTGTGTAGTCATTTATCTTACTACGTTTATCTATAAAATATTCTTTGTATGTATTAACACACTGTTCAACCTTATGGCCACCTAATCTCTTAGTCTCCTCACTAAGTTCAAATATTCCTATATCCCCTGTACTTTTTTCTATAACAACAAAAGTAAACTTCTCTACGTTGAATAAGTTAGAGTAAATCCAACCCTGCATATCATAGTGCCAGGTGTACTTAGCAGCCCTTTCCCAACCCTCTAGCTTACTAGTAGTCTTTAGGTCTATTAAATGCCCATCCTTGAGGTAGTCAGCCTTAGCCCTAAACGGTAAACCAAACAGTTCCCCAATAGCAGGAGTCTCGGCTAAACCACCTGTAAATAGTTCGTTAGCATAAGTATTGAACCGTATAGCATTACAAAGGTCATTAGCCTTATTGAGCTCACTGATAAGCATAACCTCCTTACCTTTAGAGTTCTCTTGTGCTTCAGTAAACTTCTTAGTTCTTCTACTACCAACACCGATAAAGTCATACTTGTCATTTATCTTCTCTTCCTCTAGGACCACTGTATGTATAAGCCTACCCTCTCTAAGGGCAGGTACATCAGCATTAACTTGCTTTGTTTTATTAAAGTAAGTCTTTGGTGATTTATATAAATCCTTAGCTGCGGAAGATGATAGTGCGTTCTCACCTAAGTAGCCGTAATAGAATGAGTCATCATCCATACGTTTTAGTATTTCAGATTTATCCCACTCCTTACCGTCAAATAGTTTTATTTTTTCCATACGACTAAGCTAATCCTTTTTTTAGATATACACAATTATTTCTCAGTCAAATCTTTTTCGTTCATATGAGCCTCTAGTATATACCCGTCTAAAGGACTAATAACTGATATAGCTTTATATATCTTCCTACTCATACTTTTAACTTTCTTCTTGTCTGTAGCTGTTGAATCTATACCTAGATTAGTATACATATAAGCATCCTCCATCAGGAGCTCATCAACTTTCTTTTTTGTCGACCAGGTCTTGTACCCCTGTATCTTTCTTATTCTTTCGTCTGTTATCATTCTCTTTTTCTAATTGTTCTATTTTGTATAAGGCTACCGCCAATGCCTGTTGTAGGATTTTAATATCCTTCTGCATCATAACTAAAGTTGACTCTTTCATTTCTATTTATTAAAGTCCGCAATAACCAGAATCACATTCGTTGAAGTCATCATCAAACAATTCAATTTGTGTTTTATAATTAGCAATATCCTTGTATCTCAAATGATTCTTCCAACCATCTCTAGGGTCTCTACCCTCTTCTTTAGAAGCAAACCAATTCATCTTGTTGGGGTGCATTTTAAACATCTTATTTAATAGTATTGGGTTCCTGTGAAAACATCCAACACAATTATTCATATAGGCAAAACGGACATCCTTGTCTTTCCAATATTGTTCTACTGTATCTTTATTTATACAGTCTTTTATCAACGGGAAAACCGGCTTTTGCCACTCAATCATACCCCACTTATTTCTAGAACCTCTCTTACCAACGACATCCTTCATTTCCAGATTACCATTATCATTAGTTTTATCTAGCGTTCTTTTTGCTCTAGACTGCTCATTATGTCTAAATCCTAGTCTAAATTCACACACCTTATTTATATTGTTTTTCCACCAATCAAATATTGGTCTCATCTTCATCTCTGCCGTACAGTACCTATGAAGTTTATTCGGTAACCATCCCCCTTTATTTTCAACAACCCAATCAAAAGTTTCTCCGCTTAACCAGGTTATTTCTCTACCTATATATTGTTCTAAATCTAGCATAGTATATATTATAACATCTTCTTCTGCCGTTCCAATAAAAGGCGCCTGTATTCTGTCCTCTACTTCTTGTCTTATCTTCTTGTCAGGAAATTTACATTTCTCATCCTCTATTCTAACTAAAGCAAATACATCATAATTTGCAGGATAATTAGCTGCAATATAAGAACTCGTTTTACCTCCGCTAAGACAATTAACTTGCTTCATTTCTGCATCTTTAGTTTCTCTATATATAATGTAGCATCCATAAGCTCCTCCTGTAAATGATTAAGGAATTTATAGAATCCATCCGGGGAATCGTACAGGGTAGTTCCATACTTCTGTACACCCTCTCTGCTTCTTGCCCTCATCGTTCTAACAACATCTTCTACTATTGGGTCTTTAGGTATGTGGTTATAAGTTGAATCAGTGACATAGCCCCCTGCTTCTAACATCTCTTCGTACTTCTTTATACTATCACTCATTTGTAAAAAAATAAAATAATTCAACAATTAACCATTCTACTATTCTTAGAGCTATATATCCAACTATAAAATGACTCATAATATTTCTGCATCTATTACATCCAAAAGAGCAATCTCTTTATCTACAGGAGTCCTGTCTATAAATTGTGTTGTTGCCCTTATCTTTTTTATAAACCACTTAGGTTCAGTCTTATATAGGTTAAACCTATAAATACCCTCTGGCGTATAGTTAATATAGAAAGGAACATCTAGGTTATCTTGGCACTTTTCAATCATAGAATCAAATTTAATCTTCTCTATAAGTAATTGATCATAGTGCTTCTTTCTGCATTTAAGTTCTATTCTGTGGTAAGTGGAGGGACTATAGCAATCCCACTTACTAATCTTACTTTTAGCCATAACTAAATCTGGATAGTACTCACTTCTTAGATATTCAAAAAGACCCTTCTCTATCACAGATATTCTTTATATAATCTCTCTAGTTTCTTTAGTCTACCCTTAACACAGCTACCACACCCACTCGCTACATCTTCAGTGTTAAACACCCTATTGTAAATAACATACAGGTCCCTTACTTCACCTGCTGTTATAGTCTTAGTCTCCCAACCTTTCTTAGAAAACAACTTTGACAAAGTATCAAATTCATCCTCAGTGAAGCAATTAGGTTTATAATAAGGAAACAAGTGATTCAACTTACTTTTTCTCTCATCGCAACCGCAGTCTTCCCCAGCCATAAACTTCACCGCTTTCTTTATCCCTGTAGCCTCAGTTATCTTTTCTACAGTATCACCCAATCCCTCTGATTGACTCTCATACTTTGCCACCCAATCCTTATAACGTTTAGTTCTTTTGTCCTTAGGTTTAGGAGGTCTTTGCTCTTCATTACTCATATCTTGTTGTTTAAAAAATACATATACATATTAACTATATCCCTAGAGGTTTTACCCTCTACATCATCGTACATAGCATTGTACCAATCTAAAAAATCGAGCAATTCTTCTTCCATTATTCTTGTATTAATTCAAAATCGCCATTTAAGTAATCCTCAAAATCTTCCCCAAACTTACTCCGAAGAATATCCTTGTAATTCTTACAACTGTTGAAGATAGAGGTAACTGAGATATTAGTCTCATTAGCCAACTTCCTTAAACTTAAATCTGTCTTATAATACAAATTGAAAAGTTTCTTATCATACCAATAATCCCAGGAATCTACCTCTTGATTTATCTTGCCTAAAATATACTCCTGGGCCTTTTCCTTGTCATAATTTACCTCTTCATATAAGGCCCAATCAGGAGTATTAAAATTATAGTCATCGCTATAATCATCTATCTTGTAGACGGTGTATTTATTTTTAGCTTTATTATAGTCTGTCCAAAGGTTCTTTATGGTTATATAAACATAAAACCTATTCACCTCTGTCTCATTATACATTATCTTCTCAGGATTGTCAACATATTTGTTTAGCCTAAGATAGGCCTCGTGAACGAAGTCTTCGACCATATCTTGGGGTATACCTATAGATAATCCCATAGCCATCCAAACATTGTGATTTTTACTGAGAATCTCTAACATTAAGTGGTATGTGTATAAAGACTATCCCTAAACTTATTCTCAACAAATCAAAGACAACTGTGCCATTCTCAAAATCTGTATGTTCTACATCCTCTAAAAAATCTATTCCTAGAATAAATCCCTTAATTATTTCAAACTGTACATTCATATTATTACTCTTATTTTTTTTAATATTACCAAAAGTATATACGCCCAAAGCGTACTAGTCATCATAAAGCCTGTCAATAGAAGGCCATAAGTAAAAAATCTTTTAATGTAACTTATCATTTTCTTGGTTTTTGGTTCTGTAGAATAAGTTCTACTACTCTATCACATTCCTTTTGATTTTGTGGTTTATAAAGGATGTGATCAGGAAACTGTTCTGCAACTAATCTTTTAAACAACTTCCATCGCATTGGGAAAGACTCATTAGCCCTACCCTTAGTCTCAATGATAAAACCATCACCTATGAAGTCTGGTGTGTATTTTATCGGTAATATTTTTTTAGAACCTCTATTACGAAATTCTCCTTTGTTATTAGCCTGTCTCTCATAAGACTCATTAGTGAAATCAAAACTATCTATAAGGACAAATGTATTGCCCTCATACTCTGCTTTAATTTTATTTTTCTTTAACATCATATACATATACCTTTCTAATCCTGAAGCGAAATTTATACCGTCATAAGTTATCTTCTTCGCCTGTACCGGTCCTTTCTTTTTTGACCTTCTCTTCATATTCTAATATACTTGTCTTTATCTATCTCTTCTGGTATTGTTTCTAAAATACTAGGTAGTCCCTTGTTATCTACTTCAAAAGCAAATTTTTCAAAAGGGAATCCCCTGCTTCGCATACATTTCACTATAGCAATGTTTTTCTGATCTGATAGTTCTAGTGATATTTGTGTCTCTGCTTTTTTCTCTAAAAACGAACCTAAATGACCTGTAGGTTTCTGAGAGTTCCAATTCGAGTGAATTGCTGTTATTATATGGATATTCAGTTCTTGAGTCCATTTCATTAAATATTGTACGACTTTGCTAGATTCCTTTAAATCATTACTATCTAACATAAGGTCAGCAATACCGTCTATTATAACTAACCCAAGATTGTCAGTATTGTTCAAATGCCAATCTATAAAGTCTAATCTTTCAATTGGTGAATACTGACGTAAGGCGTAAGTAAGGTAGTCATCTGACTCACCACAAACATCTGTCACTCTGCGAAATACCTTTTGAGCGTGGTATCTACCCTGCTCTGTATCGTAGTGTATTAGTTTTCTACCTTGCCTATAACCCTTCATATTGTTAGTGTATTCAGTTTCCCCACACATATAAGCACTAGCTATAAGCGAAAGGAAGAAGGTTTTTTTACTTTTAGGAGGAGCCTGTACAAAGCTGAAATTCCCATAACTACTAATGCCAATGGGCTCAGGATTATAACCACTAGTAAAGCCATAAGAGACTGCCAAGGGCGGTTTCTGAACGACTCCTTTAGGGTCAACATAACTAGACTCCAGGATTCTTTTGTACTTTTCTTCATAATCAATCTTGAGTTGTTTCATATTCGTCTTTAGTATTGAATAGTAAAACATCTTTTACAAATAACCTCATTGCATCAGATACCTCACCTTGCTTTCTTAAAGCGTTATTATTTTCAATATCAATACCCATTATATTATTTTCAATACTCATATAATTATATTTAGAATCTGTTTTTAATATCAACCCTAGTTTGTCTAATAATATATGTTTTACAAATTCGTAACTTATCTTATCTAAACTAGGCTCATTCAATTCAATCATATGGTCCACATACCAAGAAGCTAATCTTTCTAAATACTTAGTCTTGTCTTGGTAGTTATTTTCTAGAAGTAAGGTATGCTCTATTATATTATTCAAAGCATCAATAACTCTCCAGGGAACATTGTTTTGTTCCTTTAAATAATCGGATAATATTTTAATTCTTTTCTCTATCATAAAAAAAAGAGAGGGATGATAGTCACCCCCCTCATAGTCAAATTCTAGAATGGTAAGTCATTGCTTACCGTCTCTTCTTGCTTTGGCTGATTCTGTAGATGAGCGGTTCTACCATTACCTAAATAAACTCTAGGTGTTTTAGCCTCTCTCTCTTCTTTAGTTTGTGACATAATAATTGATGCATTATTACCAAACTGATCAACCTCATCATTAACAAACAAGGTAATGTTTATGTACTTACCTTTCTTGCCGTCAATCACTTTAGACTTCTCAATCTTAGACAAGTCTATACTAGCATTTACAATTGTACTCATAATAAATAATTAATTAATTAAACTTTGTAGCTCCTTTTGTAGTGTAGGAGTAACACTATACTTTTCAAAAACTCTTCCTATATCTCCGTTACCTTTGATATATTCAACAACTCTGTTATAAGACGGACTCTGTTTAGTGAGCTTCTCTTTTACTAGTGTTGTTGTCTTATGGTCATTAGTTGCATCAGAATCTTTAGTGTCATCCAATAAGAACAAATTACCTAAAGCATACTTTTTAGCGTATGAGGATGCTGAACCGGACTTCTGAGGCATTTGCATACCTTTTGCATTCATTTCTATAATAGCATCATCCGTAGCCTCTATAGAAGAGTTAGGGTCCTCTACGTCAATAATCTTAGCCGTAGCCCTTACTGTAGGTAAACCGCACACATCTATAGTCTCATTACTTACCTTAACGGTAGCCTTATGTTTCTTTAGGTGTGGTTTAAGTGCCTCAAGGATATCCTCTGCACTTCTGTACTTGTAGTTACCAAACTTGTTGGTTTGGTTCTTAGGAGCTTTGAGCTCCGTTTGAATTGATAATAGTTTTTCTGCAATATTCATAATAATAAAAATTAATCGGTTATAATTCTTCCTTAACTATTTCCTTCCTTACCACATTTTTATACATCTCTGGGCAATCAGGATCAGTTACCTCAAACAAGAAGGTTCGCAATCTGTCAATCTCCTCGCTCTGTTCTCTAGTCTTATCCTCTAGAGCTGTTATCCTTTGAGTGAAGTAAGACGATAAATCATAAAAGTGTTTCATATATTTATTTTTGTCTAAATTACAAAAAAATAATTATCTACAAATATTTTAACAAATTTTAACATTTACACAAAAAAAGAGGTAGACTACTTTTCTTCGTCTACCCCTTTCGTCCAAGAATTAATGTCCGATTAATTGCACTATAAAGATACAACCACTTACGTTATAAACCAAATCATATTAGGTTTTTGATCATCATTGTCAACGTGGATGTATTTTCTACCCAATCCTAACCTTCTAAATCCAACCATACTTAATGCCTCAACGATTTTAAGGCGTTTTCCCGCATTTACACACTCAATATGTGCTGCCCTACCTATCAAGTGAGAAGATGTCGTAGAAGCCTTGTAATGTATCTTATTGTAGGTGCTACTAACATAACCACTAAGTATCTTAAATCTTATACCTGCAATGTCCCTAGCTTCATCTAGCATATCAATAAATTCCCTATCCATATATTTATAACCAGAACCTGGTTGGTCAGGAGAATCAAATTCTTCAAAACGAAAATATTTATATTCCATTTTGTGAAATTAACGAAAAAATATATATTTGCAAAACGGTAGCAGTAAATCTACCTTAAAAATTACCAAACTTCTATAGAGATATAGTTGGATCAGATAAATAAAGAATGTTTGTTTTTCTAGGGGGCTTTTTCTTTTCTTTCTTTCTTTTTTACCCTTTTTTCTTTCTTTCTTTTCTTTTAGTTATATACTATGTTTAAATATACTGCGTTTAACGACCTTGCCCTTTATACTTCTTCTTATAGTTCTTAGAGCTCTTTAAATGACTTGTTTTAGACTTACTGTGTACTCCTGGTCGTTTAGTCTTAGAACGGTTCTTATATGGCCTTAAAATTAGTTTAGCCATTACTTATGTTTGTTGTTACCAAATACTTTTTCTACACCCCTTGAACCAAAATATCCACCAATTACTATTGATAGCAAACCTGTTATTGAGTCTAGTGGATAACCTAGATACCAACCTACAACATAACTTACTGTTAAAAACACAAGCGTTAATGGTCTTACGTTAGAAGCTAACCAACTACCTGATCTAGCATCTGCAACCCATCTCCTAGTTGTACCATCTATTTCCGCTCTTTCCAGTTTTAACTTCTCTAACGCAACCTCTTTATCAGCATCGCTCATTTCAGAACCACCTATAATAGCCTGTATAACATTACCTGCTAAAGTATCACCTGCAACAGCACCGACTACATCAGGAATCTTGTTGAGTAAGAATTGACCTACTTTGGTATCTTTAAATTTCTTTTTGGGAGTAGACATAACGTATTACCTACGGTATTAGTAAGTCCAGATAACATCTGGGGCTTT
>Ga0213865_10000918_pt1 | contig 19487 bp, 18 predicted proteins | sample PICome_6_FD_160100 | JGI IMG/M metagenome (GOLD analysis project Ga0213865, IMG submission 160100) | Coastal seawater microbial communities near Pivers Island, North Carolina, United States - PICO282 | ecosystem: Environmental > Aquatic > Marine > Coastal | place: USA: North Carolina...
GTCATCTGTTTCTCTAACCCCAGCAGAGTCTACCAATTCCATATTCACGCTGTTATAAAACATCTCTGAATCTATCAAATCTCTTGTGGTACCAGGTACGTTTGAAACTAGAGCCCTCTCAAAACCCAACATCCGATTAAACAAAGAAGACTTCCCGGTATTAGGAGGCCCAAAAAACAAAACCCTGTTTTTCTCTATTTTTTTTGATGAGACCAAAGAGGAGTCTATCAAATCTATCAACGAAGAATGGACTTTCTCCAACCTTTCTTCTATATTCCCCTCAGAAATAAAATCATAATCTTCATCAGAAAAATCAATACTACCCTCAACAAACACCCTTAAATCATCCACCTCATCACCCAGCCCTCGTATCAAACTGCTAAGCTTCCCTGCAACAGCCTCCGATGACAAGACCCCCCGCTCAACATCTTCAGAATGAATCAAATCCGCTACAGCCTCGGCCTCGTTTAAAGTAAGCTTGCCATTTTCAAATGCCAGCCTGGAAAATTCGCCAGGGCCCGCTTCTCTAATCCCAAGATCAAAAAACAAAGATGAAAGAGACTTAATAACCGATAGGCCGCCATGACAAAAAATTTCTACAGAATCTTCCCCCGTATAACTGCTTGGGCCTGAGTAAAAAACAACCGAGCACCTGTCAACCAACTCAGAGCCAGCATACACATCCCTTAAGAAAACTTTTCTGTATTCTACAACAGGCGTTTTAAGGAGTTGATTAAACTTTTCACAACAACCGTTTCCAGATATTCTAAAAACAGCAATTGCTGATTGGGCAACCGGTGTGGCAAGAGCAAAAATCAACGAATAACCCTCTAGCTATTAATTTGGCCCAGAAACGTCCGACGCTCCATATTTTTTATACATAGCCCTTTGTTGAACGAGGGAAATTGCACTATTCGCCACAGAGTACAACACAAGCCCCGCAGGCATAATTATAAAAATTGCAGCTATCATTACTGGCATAAATTTCATTATTTGCGCTTGGGTTGGATCCATTCCTGGTGGTTGAGGGTTGAGCTGTTGGGTTAAATACATAAGAGCGGCAAAAATTACCGGTAAAATAAACAAAGGATCGGGAGCAGACAGATCTTGTATCCAAAAAAAGAACGACTCATGCCTGAGCTCAACACTTTCCCTTAAACAAAAGAAAAAAGCAATAAATACTGGCATTTGAAGTAAAAGGGGAAAGCAACCACCAGCGGGGTTTATGCCCTCTTTCTTATAAAGAGCCATCATTTCCGTTCCTAGCTTAGCCCTATCATCCTTGTATCTTTCCTGGATCTCCTTAAGCTTTGGTCCAGCCGTTCTCATTTTTGCCATACTAGAAAAACCCTTTGCTGATACCGGCCAAAGTAAAAGCTTTATTAAAACAGTAAGCAAAATTATCGAAACACCCCAGTTACCAACCACAGCATTTATCATACTTAACAACATCATCAAAGGCTGGGCCAAAAACCAAAACCAACCCATATCGATTGTAAGCTCCAAATCCTGGGCCCTGCTTAACAGATCTGATCTAACCTTTGGCCCAAGAAAAACCCTGTGATTAATTCCAGCACTAACCTCGTTTGTTTTTACTTCTCTAGAAATGGCGCCCATCACATAGGCTCCTGATTCGTCAGATGGCGGGAGGGCTACTAAGGTTTGCGCCCTGTCTGAGGGTGTAAGTATTGCCGCCATAAAATACTTTTGTATAAATGCAACCCATCCCCCGCGTTGGAAATACTCTATTCTTTCATCAACACCTCGCAGCCTGGTGTTGGCATACGGCTCATTTGGTGTATTAAAAGCTACCCCAGTGTAAGAGCTGTTTTCAAAAAAATTATCTCTTGCATCTAATGGCTTACCCTCTGTTCGATACATTGCAATATATGGGGTCGGGACATCAACCGGCATATCACCCACCCACCTATCTTCAACCAAAAGCTCATAATCATTTTCTTTAAGGGAGATTGTTTTGGATATTTTTCCATCAGAAGAAATTAATCGTAAAGAAGAAGGCAGCACCTCCAAAACCTCGAAACCCTTATCCTCTGTAACAAAACCACTATTTAAATAAAACTTAAAGCCAGAGGATGGGTCAAAACCAAACAGCCTCACACCCTGTGAATCTTCGTTATTTAAGTAAGTGTGTTCTTTCAGCCTGGCTTCCCAAACCTTTCCCGATGTGGGGCTAACCTGAACAATAAGCTTTTCGTTTTGAATTTCTACAAAACCAATTGATTCACCTTGGGGAAGAAGCTCTTGATCTTTTGTTTGCTCAATAAGCGTTGCCTCGGCAAACTCCTGTTTGATTTCCTTTTCAGCGTTCCATGATAAAAACAAAACATATGACAAAGCAACAACAGAACCAATATAAAAATATCTCCAATTCATTTTTTTACCTCATCTATACCGCCAACCGACCAAGGCCCACACCTCAGTATCCTGATTAAAGAATAGTAACCACCAACCAATGCACCATGTGCCTCAATACTTTCTTTTGCATATTGAGAGCATGTTGGCTCAAACCTACAATTTCTACCAAAAAGAACACTTAGATATTTTTGATAAAAGTTAATCACTTGTATAAAAAACTTTTTCATATTAATCGCTTGGTTTGTTATTTTCTACACCATCCAGCGCTGAGTTGAAGGTGTTATAAATAAATTTAAATCCTTTTTGCAAGAAACCCTTTCTTACAACGACAACATACCCCATTTTTGATGATCTTTTGGAAAAAACTTCTCGTACCCATCTTTTAATTTTATTACGGTCAACAGCCAAAGAGTAATCTTTTTTTTTGACTATGATTTTTGGTTTATCGTATTTTTTATCAGCATCAAAAAATATTAATGCAAAATCAGACTGAAAAATTTTTTTTGAAATGACGGTGCCTAAAAAGTTAAGCGGTCAAAGACTTGCGACCCTTTTTTCTTCTATTGGCTATCACAGCCCTTCCTGCCTTTGTTGACATCCTAGCCCTAAAACCATGAGTTCGTTTTCTTTTTAATGTGCTTGGTTGAAATGTTCTTTTCATAATTACTCAAAAAATTAGGCGTGAATTATAAAGCATTGTCGGTGAATTGAAAGAAAAAAAGCCCAAAAATAAAATCGATAGATACCAACAAGTTATCCACAGAAAATACATATGCTTATGCTGTAGATATCTTGTTAGTTTTTGTTAGACTAACTTTTCTACCGGAGGTCTATAAAATTGAAATTTTGGTCTGAATGCACTGAAAAGCTTGAAGCAAAACTCTCACAAGAAGAGTTTAACACCTGGATTAAGCCACTTCGAGCAGACATCAACAAAAACGATCTTGAAATTAGCGCCCCAAATGATTTTGTGCTCACTTATGTCAAAGAAAATCTAGGTCAAATTATTGAAAGCCTGGTAAATAAATCAAATGAATCATTAAATGTAAAATTCAAAACACTTGATAAATCAACATTTGTCGAAAAACTTAATGTAACCGAGGAAAATACCCCTGGTTTAGTTCAAAACTTCACTTTTAATACCTTTGTGGAGGGAAAATCAAACCATATGGCTCTTGCAGCAGCAAAACAAGTTGCCGCAAATCCAAAAGGTGATTACAACCCTTTGTTTATATATGGGGGTGTTGGGCTTGGAAAAACACACTTAATGCATGCTGTGGGTAATGAAATCCTTCAATCTGATACATCTAAAAGAATTGTTTACGTTCATTCTGAAAAATTTGTTGCAGATATGGTTAAAGCTCTTCAATTAGGCGCTATGAGCGAGTTTAAGGAGTTTTATAGAAATGCTGACGCTCTTTTAATTGATGATATTCAATTTTTTGCAGGCAAGGAACAGTCTCAAGAGGAGTTTTTTCACACATTTAACGCCCTTTTAGACCGAAATCACCAAATGATACTTACTTGTGACAAATATCCCAAAGAGATAGATGGTCTGGAAGAGCGCCTAAAATCAAGGCTTGGTTGGGGTTTGCCGGTTATAATTGAGCCCCCAGAGCTTGAAACGCGTGCAGCGGTGCTATTAAGCAAGGCTAACTCTATGGGGGTTACATTACCAAATGATTGCGCAATATATATAGCACAAAGAATCAGATCAAATATTAGAGAATTAGAGGGAGCTTTAAAAAGAGTTGTCGCAAATTCAAGATTTGCTGATCAAGAGATAGACATTCCGTTTGTAAAAGAAGCATTGAAAGATCTCTTTGTTATTTCTGCAAAAATGGTAAGCATAGACAATATTCAAAAAACAGTAGCCGAATATTACAACATTAAATTATCTGACCTTTTATCAAAACGAAGAAGTAGATCTATAACCAGGCCAAGACAGTTGGCTATGGCATTGACAAAAGAATTAACAAATCACAGCCTCCCAGAAATTGGAGAAGCATTCAACGGAAGAGATCATACAACAGTGCTCCATGCTTGTAGTAAAATAAAAGAACTAAGAAAAGAAATTCCTTCACTTGAAGAGGATTACAGAAATCTTAACAGGACACTAACTAATTAAATGGAAATCACCGTTAAAAAAGAGGATATTGTTTCAGCTCTTAATACCACTTTGGGCGTGGTTGAAAAAAGACAAACTCTTCCAATACTTGCCAATGTCCTGTTTGAGGTAGATGAAAACACATTTAAATTAACGGCGACTGACCTAGAATCAGAGGTAACCACAAGCGGCCCATTATCAAATATAGAATCCTCTGGTAAAACCACAACTTCGGCAAAAAAACTAAATGAACTCTGCCGGTTGATCCCTGATGGAGAAGAAATAAACCTATCACTAAGTAGTGATAAATTAAATATTAAAACAACTAATGGTAAGTACTCACTATCAACGCTTCCCAGTGCAGACTTTCCTGTATTTGATATAGACTCTGGGGACTCACCCCTTGTTATTCCAGCAAAAGACCTAAGAGAATTAATAAAAAACACATCCTTCGCTATGGGCAATCAGGACTGGAGGCATTATTTAAATGGCTTGTATTTATCAATAAGTGGCGGAGAAATAACAGCTGTTACAACAGATGCTCACAGGTTAGCTGTTGCAAATCTTTCTATACAATCTGACAACTCTTTTTCAGGAATCATCCCAAGAAAATCAATTAATGAAATGGCAAAATTTTTATCAGATGAAGATGGCGACGCTGAATTAAAAATTAATGCAGCTTCCCTAGAGCTTGCAGTTGGAAATTTAATTTTCAAAAGTAAATTAATAGATGGTAAGTTTCCAGATTATCAACAAGTTATTCCTTCGGGCGAGAGTTCGGTTTTAGAAATAAATGTAAAAGATTTTTCAGAAACACTAAGCAGGGTTTCTGTTTTATCTAGTGAAAAATATAAAGGCATTAGATTAATTACTTCCAGTGATGGCGTTAGAATTTCGGCCAACAATCCAGAACAAGAAGAGGCTGAGGAGTTTTTTCCAACCTCATATAATGGAGAAGAGCTAGATATTGCGTTCAACGTTACTTACCTTCAAGAAATAATGTCACATATGCAAACAGATACATGCCACATTAATTTCTTTGGATCTGATAAAAGCTGCCTACTTACACCCCCAGGAAGCGATAGTCCAAAATATGTTGTAATGCCACTCCTTATTTAGGATAGTGGCTTTTTCAAAAATAGACCTTCGAAACTTTAGGTGCTTCGATTCCTTATCTATTGATCTGTCCTCTAAATCTAATCTATTTTATGGCAAAAACGGTTGTGGCAAGACCTCAATCTTAGAATCTATATATATTGCTAGCTCAGGAAGATCATTTAGAACATCCAACCTTGAATCTCTAATTAGACAGGGCTCAGAAGCCTTTAATATAAGGGCTTATGACGATAACACTGGTTCAATCTTGGAGGTAAATAAGGCGCAAACCAAACCAATAAACATTAAAATTAATAACTCCAAAGTGACCATAAGCGAGCTTGCAAGGGCATTCCCATCTTTTTCCATTGATAGTAAAACCTTTTTTTATAACGACAACGCCCCTGAATATAGAAGAAAACAGCTAGATAGAGGTCTTTTTATTGCTTCTACTGATTATGCAAAAGACTGGTTTGGATATTTTCGCTCTTTAAAACAAAGAAATTCTGCACTCAAGCTTGGAGATATGGCCCAAGCAAAAGCATATGACCCGCTTTTAGTAGAGCATGGAGAAAGATTAAATATTTTAAGAGAAAATTTAATAACAGAAGTTAAAAAAATTTATGATGAAATGGTCAATAGCTTAGCTCAGGAAAACAGAAGAGCTGACATTTTATCAAACATAGATATTTATCTTAAACCCGGTTTTGATAATAAAACAGGGCTCATGGAAAACCTGGTTAAAACAAGTAGCATTGATTTGAAAAGAAAAATAACAACAGCTGGACCCCATAAAGCAGATGTTTCATTTGAAAGTAAGGGCTTACTAATAAAAGATATTTTTTCACGTGGTGAACAAAAACTACTCTCAATTTTATGGTCAATTTCGCAAAATATATATCTAGGAAGAGCGTTTAATCTAAGCCCAATTCTCCTTCTTGATGATCTGTCATCAGAGCTAGATGCAGAAATGTTAGAGTGCTTTTTACCCACATTAAAATATATTGAAAATCGTTTTGTTTTTTCAAACATTGTTGACCCATTTGGTAGTAAAATAAGCATTAATGAACAATCATTAAAAAAGTTCCACGTGGAACAATTAAAATAAACAAAATGCCAAAAAAGAAATCAGAAGATAAAAAATACGATTCCTCAAATATTCAAGTTTTAAAAGGCCTCGAAGCTGTAAAAAAAAGGCCCGGTATGTATATTGGAGATACAGATGATGGCTCTGGTCTTCATCATATGATTTTTGAGGTAGTTGATAACTGTATAGATGAGGCAATGGCAGGTCACTGCTCCAAGATTGACATCATAATCAACAAAGATGAATCAATCACCGTAAAAGATAATGGAAGAGGAATCCCGGTGGACACTCACAAAGGTGAGGGAGTCCCTGCAGCCGAGCTTATAATGACCACACTCCACTCTGGAGGAAAGTTTGATGATAACTCTTACAAGGTCTCAGGCGGCCTTCATGGTGTTGGCGTTTCAGTTGTAAACGCTCTCTCTAAAGAGCTTACCTTGACTATTTGTAGGGACGGCGGCATGTATCAACAAAAATATAGCGAAGGCTTAGCCAAAACCAAACTTAAGAAGATTAAGGCGTCAAAAGAAACAGGCACTGAGATAACCTTCACTGCGTCCGATAAAATATTTACCTCAATTAATTTTGAAGCAGACAGGGTTAACAAAAGAGTTCAGGAGCTATCCTTTCTGAATGCTGGGGTCAGCATTGAAGTTACAGATGCAAGAACAGGTAAATCTAAGAAATTTAAGAACGAAGGCGGTGTTTCTAGTTATGTAGACTACTTAAGGGGAAGAAAACCAGCCCTATGTCAGACAATAGAATGTGAAGGCGGGCAAGAAGGAGTAACTGTAGAAATCGCTATGCAGTGGAATGATTCCTATAATGAAAACGTTCTATGTTACACAAATAACATTCCTCAAAAAGATGGAGGAACGCATTTATCTGGTTTTAGATCAAGCTTAACTAGGGTTTTAAAGGCTTTTGTTAAAAAGGAAGAATTAAATAAAAACTCTCCTATAGAGTTATTAGGTGAAGATGTTAGAGAAGGATTGATTGCAGTAATATCAGTTAAAGTGCCAGATCCCAAATTTTCATCACAAACAAAAGAAAAGCTTGTTTCTTCTGAGGTTGAGGGAATAGTTAGCGCAGTTTTAAATAAAAGCCTTAATGAATTTTTATTAGAGAACCCAAAAGAGGCAATGGCAATATTATCCAAAGTTTCTGAAGCAGCTCTTGCAAGAGAGGCTGCCAGAAAAGCCAGAGAGATGACAAGAAGAAAAGGGGTGCTTGAATTAGCAGGGCTTCCTGGGAAGCTATCTGACTGCCAAGAAAAAGACCCAGCACTTTCAGAGATATATTTAGTGGAGGGTGATTCAGCGGGAGGATCGGCCAAACAGGGAAGAAATAGAAAATATCAAGCCATACTTCCCTTAAAAGGAAAAATTCTCAACGTGCAAAAAGCAAGAATCGATAAAGTATTATCATCTGCTGAGATTGGCACCATGGTTAAAGCTTTTGGATGTGGGATTGGAACAGAAGATTTTGATATAGATAAACTAAGGTATCACAGAATTATAATTATGACCGATGCTGATGTAGATGGCTCACATATCAGAACCCTTCTGTTAACTTTTTTCTACCAACAGTATTACGATATTCTAGAAAGAGGCCATGTATACATTGCTATGCCACCTCTATATAAAATAAGCAAAGGCAAATCTTTTGTTTATGCATCAGATGAAGATGAAAAAGAAAATGCTGTTAAAGAGTTTTCTAAGTCTGGTTCTAAAGGAGTTGATGTGCAAAGGTATAAGGGTTTGGGAGAGATGAACCCTGACCAGCTGTGGGAAACCACAATGGATCCAGAAAACAGAAGAATGATGAGGGTTGACATTAAAGATGCTCAAGAAGCAACCGATATGTTTGAAACCTTAATGGGTGATGATGTTGAGCCAAGAAGAGAGTTTATAGAAACTAATGCTCTTTCAGTATCAAATTTAGATATTTAATTAATTTTAAAATACTCTTTTTCAATCCAAGAGCGGACCTCTTTAGTTAATTTCTTTGCATCTGAACCAAAGATGGGCTGGCCAATAACAACATCAATACTCCCACTTTTTTTCTTAAAAGATCTATTGATCCAATATTTTCCTGAATTATGACAAATTGGTATGATTGGAACCATTTCATTTGAAGCTAAAAGACCGCAGCTATTTCCAAACTTTCCAATACCATCCTCGGGTTTTTTTCTTGTTCCCTCTGGGAAAACCAATACAGCATAGCCTTCTTTAATTCTTGCTCCTCCAACTTCAATAACCTTTTTTAGACTTTCAACTTTTAATTTTCTGTTAATTGAAATTGGTTTAAGCCTTGAGATTGCCCACCCAAAAAAAGGAATTATTAGTATTTCCTTTTTCATTATGCTGCTGGTAGGTAAAAATAATGTTTGAAGAAAAAAAGATTCCCAGGGGCTTTGATGATTCGAAGCAATAACAAAAGGGGTGTTGGGTACGTTTTCTATTCCTTTCACACTCCAACCTATCCCACATATAACCTTTAGGCTTTTTAATATAAAAAGAATCCACATTTTGCCAATATACTGAACAGATCTAGTAGATAGAAAAAAAGAAGAAACAATAATAATTAATGAGGTACAAACAAGACTTAATATAAAAATTAAATAAAATATTAAAATGCTAATTATTTATACTTACTAAATATAGACTTTTGTCTACTTTAAAATCAAGCCCTCCAAATATTTTGAGAGTTTCGATATTTCTATTCGAGTTTGTTGCATAGTATCTCTATCTCGAATTGTTACAGAATCATCTTCGAGAGTATCAAAATCAACAGTAATGCATAATGGGGTTCCTATTTCGTCATGGCGCCTATAGCTTTTTCCAATATTTCCTGAATTCTCGAGTAATACTCTTCCTAACCTTAGTTTTTGTAGATCCTTTTTAATGTTAGAAGCGATATCTACTAATCCTTGATGGTTTTTTTTGAGCGGGATAACTGCAGCCTTTATTGGCGCCAGGTGTGGCTTGAGATTTAAAACCGTTCTAGTTTTCCCATCGTCAAGCTCTTCGATTTTATAGGCCTCATTAAGTACTGCAAGCACACCCCTATCTACACCTGCTGAAGGTTCAATTACATATGGAACAGTCCATTTTTTTGTTTCTTGATCTTGTGTTGCTAATCTTGCATTTGATTCGTTGTTTTCTAAAACACTAGACTGGATTTCTAATTCAGCTTGATTTTTGCTGTGTGATCCCAAGTCAAAGTCCGTTCGATTTGCAATGCCCTCTAACTCTTCTAGTCCGTGGGGAAATTTATACATAATATCAACTGTGGCTTTTGAATAATGGGCAAGCTCGTCCTCGGGGACATGATAAAGCTCTAGATTATCCTTGCTAACCCCTTGGGCATCCCACCAGTTCAACCTCGACTCCACCCATGACTCGTGCCATTGTTCATCCGTTCCTGGCACAACAAAAAACTCAAGCTCCATCTGCTCAAATTCTCTTACCCTAAACACAAAATTTCTTGGAGTAATTTCATTTCTAAATGCTTTGCCTATCTGTGCTATTCCGAATGGGAGTTGCTTAGATGTTGAATCTACAACGTTTTTAAAGTTTGTAAAAATATGCTGTGCTGTTTCAGGCCTCAGATAAGCGAAAGAATCTTTGTCTTCAACAGGACCCACAGAGGTTTTAAACATAAGATTAAATGGCCTTGGATCTGTTAAATTTTTTGATCCACATGAGGGACACTTGTCAGACTTTAATTGATCAGCTCGCCATCTTGACTTGCAATCTCTACAATCTACAAGCGGGTCAGTAAAAGTATCTTCATGGCCTGAAAATTTTAGTACATTCGGCTTTGTTAGTATTGATGCATCTAAACCTTCTACATCATCTCTATCAAAAACCATTTCTCCCCACCATGACTGCTTTAAGTTATTTTTGAGTTCAACGCCCAACGGCCCATAATCATATAAGCCCTGCAGACCACCATAAATTTCATTTGATTGAAATATAAACCCCCTTCTTTTACAGAGAGCTACAAGTTCTTCCATTGTTTTTGCTGTCAAAATAAACCTTTATATTTCATGTTTGAAAAAACTATATTATGCAGTTATTTTAATTATATCTATATAGATTTTTTCTAACTCGCCATAGATAAGCCTATAAAATAGTTAATTAAAGGAAGATAATTAAAAAAAACGATATATGAAGATAATTTTTTATATTTTTACGATTTTTCCATTGAGGTTTGCATTTCAACTATGGGATTACGTATTTAAAGTTATTCCTGTATATGCCTTAAGTTTTTTGCCTGCGTTTAGGATCACCAAGAAAAATTTATCTATTGCCTTTTCAGACCTTGCTGAACATGAATTAGATTTGCTCGCCAAAGAAAGTTACAAAGAAACACTAAAAAGTTTTTATGAAACTTTATACACATGGTCTCGTTCCAGCAAAAAAATAGTTCAAATAACAAAGAAAATTAATAATAGGTTTTTATTTAACAATTCTGAACAAGAGACCGGGCTAATAATTTTTGCTCTTCATAATAGAAGTATAGATTTTATGCTTAGATGGATTAGCTCTCAAAGATCACATACTTCGCTTTATAAAAAAATTAAATTAAAGCCTATAGATAATTTTGTAAAAACACTCAGACAAGAAGGAAATTGTAAAATGGTTGAAACTGGCATAGGGGGAGTAAAGACCATTCTCAAATCTTTAGAAAACAACCAAATGACTTGTATGGCTTCTGATCAGGTTCCGGCGAGAGGTCTTGGTGTATATGTAAAATTTTTTAATCATGAGTGCTATTCATTTGCTCTAGCTCCAAATTTAGCCCGAAAGTCTAAAAAACCAATTGTTCTTGCATACCTTTCATACGATAGGAATCTAGGACACGTCATGAATTTTAAAAAACCAAGTAAAGAAATTTATTCAGAATCTGGTGTGCAAGTAATGAATGATGAGATGGAATCTGTAATTAGACAATCTCCAGCTGAATATTCATGGGAATATAAAAAATTTAGAAGATTGCTTTCTGTGCCACAAGATATTTATAAAGATTAGCGACGCCAAAATGCCGGAGTAAATAATACAAGCAAAGTAAATATTTCAAGCCTGCCTAGAATCATCGCAAAGCACAATATAAATTTTCCAAACCCGCTTACATTCGAATAGTTGTTAGCAACATCACCTAACCCAGGGCCTAAATTATTTAAACAAGCACCAACAGCAGAGAAGGCAGTCTCAAAATTCATTCCTGTTCCCAACATTGCCATAAGAAGAAACATAAATATAAATACGTAAATAGAAAAAAAGCCCCAAACTTTTTCAGCAATTTTTGCATCAATAACCTTAGTACCAATCTTTGAGGTAAGAACAGCATTGGGGTGAATCGTTTTTAATATCTCCTTGTATGCTTGATTAATCATAATTAACACTCTCCAAGCCTTAATGCCTCCTCCAACAGACTGAGAGCATGCTCCCATAAATGCACCAACCAGCAAAAGATATGGCAAAAAACCAGGCCAAAGGGAGAAGTTCTCTGTGGTAAAGCCTGATGTTGTGACTATGGAAACAACATGAAAAATAGTTGAGCCAAATAAAGAAAAAACATCTGAAAATGAGCTACTAATAATATGAACAATCAATGAAACTATTATTATCAGCAACACAACACTTAAGAAAAATTTAAACTCTGAATCATAAAAATACTTAAGAGGTTTGCCTCCAAATATTGCCGCATAATGAACTGCAAATGAGGCCGCAGAAAGCAACATAAAAATAATACATACGGCTTCTACCGATGTGCTATTAAAAAAACCTATGCTTTCATCATGGGTTGAAAATCCACCCCCTGCAACAGTGGTTAAGCTATGCGCAATGGAGTCAAACAAATTCATTCCAGAAAGCAGATATAGTATTGCGCACATTAGGGTGAGACCAACATATATTTTCCATAACGCTTTAGCGCTGTCTGTTATTTTTGGAGTAAGCTTTTGATTGCCATGGCTTCCCGGAAGCTCCATTTTATATAGTTGACCACCACCAATTCCTAAAGCTGGCATAACTGCGACAGCCAAAACTATCAAACCCATTCCACCTATCCATTGAAGCAATTGACGATATAAAAGTATTGATTTTGGAAGATTGTCTAAACCGACAATTGTAGTAGCCCCGGTTGTTGTGATTCCTGAAACTGATTCAAAAACAGCATCACTGATATTAAGACCAAAAAAATAAAATGGGATCGATCCAGCGCAAGCCAGAACCACCCAAAATAATGTTGTGATAATAAAACCATCAGAAATATTCAAAGGTAAATGTTCTTGACGAGTTGTTGCCCATATAGATGCCCCTAAAACAGCAAAAAAAATGAAAGAGTATAAAAAAATCTCCTTGTTAGATTCTTCATACACAAAAGCTAGAACTATAGGAGGAACAAAAGATAGACTAAATATTCCAAGCAGGATACCCAACAAATTAAAAATGGATTTGTAATTCATTAGTCTGTAAGAAAAAGGTTCTCTATTTTTTCTTTATCTGTTTTTCCAAGAATAAAAACAATAATTTTATCACCAGGGTTGAGAAGCAAATCTTTTGAATGCATAAAAACATCTTTTCCTCTTATCACCGCAGCAATAACACAGCCTTCTGGCAGGGGAAGTTCAGAGATTGGCCTGTCAAAAAACTCCTCAGTAAATTTATTTTTATGAATTATTCCTTCAATCGCCTCAGCGCCACTTTGCATTTTAAAAATAACCTCTTGAGGAACATCGCCTTTTGCAAGATGCTGCAGAACCATAGAGACAGTAAGTCGTTGTGGTGAAAGAGCTATATCAACAAAATTTTTGGGCAGTATATTTATATAAGTGTAGTTATTTACAATAATGATAGTTTTTTTGGCCCCAAGCTTTTTAGCAAGAAATGCCGACATGATATTTGTTTCATCGTCATTCGTTAAAGCGCAAAAAATATCTATATTTTCTATATTTTCACTTTTTAGGAGCTCTTCATCAGATCCTGCACCATTCAGAACAATTGTTCTGTTTAGCTCTCTTGAAAGTACCTCACATCTATCTTCATTTGGATCTATTATTTTTATTTTATAGTCATCTTCCAATGCATTTGCTAATGCAAAACCTATTTTTCCACCACCTATGATCATTATTCTCGATGAGGAGGTATCCTGAAGTCGCATTTCTTGGACAATACGATCAATATCATTTTCTGCAGCCAAAAAGTATATTTCATCATTTTCTTTGATGATTGTTTTGCCATCAGGTATTAAGGGTTTCCCTTTTCTGTATATGGCAGGCACGAATGTTTCCGTATCGGGCATATCACTTTTGATACTTTTGAGCTCCCTGTTTACCAACATCCCATCTTTTCTAGCTTTTACTGACACAGCTTTTAAAGAGCCATTTGCAAACGACTCAATTTGCTCTGCGCCTGGGTGTTTAATTAAATCAACAAGGTGTTCTGTAACTTCATTTTCTGGGCCGATTGCAATATCAATATTGTCTTTTCCAAATGCCTCTAAAGATTCAAGATAAGATGCATCAGAAAGCCTGCAAATCGTCTTTTTAACATTAAATTTAGATTTTGCTATTTGGCAAGAAGTTATATTGCATTCATCACTATTTGTTACAGCCAATACAATTGTCTCCTCATCTGCGCCAGCTTTCTCTAAGGTGACTGGGTGAGATGCATGACCAATTTCTGTAGCCAAATCACAATCTTCTTGAAGTCGTAAAAGTTTATCTTTATTTAAATCGACTATGCTTACTTCATATTCTTGTCTGGAAAGTGTTGAGGCAAGACTACTCCCCACCCTCCCAGCACCAAGTATTAAAATTTTCATTGTTATAAATTAAACCTCTTTTTAGAGAATTGGAAGAATTGCCAAAATTAAATTATTTCTCAAAAAATTCTGCATGTGCATTCGCAGCATCTAATGCGGAAATAATACGTTTGCCTGGAAATTGTAAGTGAGTAATAACTATCATTGAATCATTTGTTTTAACTGCAAGTCCTTCTGATATAAATTTAAAATTACTTTCTTTAAAAGTTTCATTATTGCTGTTGTATTCCTTTAATCCATGAATTTTTATTGCTATATTATTTTTTTCAAAATACAGCCCAGGCCATCCAATAAACGCTTTAAACTTTTGAAATATTTCTTTAGTGCTTTCTTTTTTAAAATCTGTATTACCAGATAATTTGTCAATTTTCGAACAATAGCTAGCTTCATCATCGTTTTGCTCTTTAAGAACTAGCTTGTTATTTAAAATATTGCTTAAATCATTTTCAATATTTTTTACGCACAGAGAAACTAGTTTATTCTCAAGATCTATTTTGTTATCTGACTTTAATATCTTTATTTCATGAGAGCAGTAAACCGGCCCCTCATCCATTCCCTTAGACATTCTCATAATTGATATACCAGTTTCGCAATCATTATTTAATATTGATGCTTGTATTGGAGAAGCCCCCCTATATTTTGGTAACAAAGAAAAGTGAATATTTATTGGTGCAATATTTGGCGCATTAAGCATCCATTCAGGAAGTATTTTTCCGTATGCTGAAACAACCAAGAAATCAAAGTTCAATTGCGTAATTTCTTGTTTGAACAAATCATCAAGTTTGGTGGGTTTAAAGGTTGGAATTCCAAGTTTTAAAGATTCCGTAGCTACAGAAGACGCCTCTTTACCCCTGCCTCTCTTTGATCTTTTATCCGGCTGACTTATAACACCTACAATATCTAATCCTGCATTTACCATAGAATTTAATATTTTTGCAGATGATTTGGGGGAGCCAGCAAATAAAATCTTCATTTTGTCTATAAATTCTTTTAAATTCTCTAAAATTCTTCTATTTAGACGCCTTCTTCCTAATTCTGTCTCTTTTGAGAGGAGAAAGATAGTCAACCATTAGTTTTCCCTCCAAATGATCGATTTCATGCTGAATACATACAGTAAGCAAGCCCGATGGTTCTGCCTCATGTTGCTTACCATTAATGTCTTGCCAAGTTAAATATATATTGTCTGGCCTAGTTATGTCCTCCGTTATTCCGGGTACTGAGAGACAGCCTTCTGTAAAAGAAAGTAGACTTTTGTCATTTAAAATCTTAAATTCAGGATTAATAAATATTTTTGGCTCATTTCGCTCTTCAGATAGATCCATAACTATAATTCTTTCGTGAATATCAACCTGGGTTGCTGCAAGACCTATGCCTTCTTCTGCATACATGGTTTCGAGCATATTAGAAGTTATAATTTCCAGACTTTTGTCGAATTTAGTCACTGGTACAGCAACCTTTCTTAATCTTGGGTCCGGAAATGTTAAAACTTTTAATCTAGGCATATACACATTATATGTTCATTCTTTATAATCAACATCTTTATTTGTAGCAAAAGGAGCTATTTTATGTCCGATAACATCTCTGTTTCAATATTTATGGGTTCTAAGTCAGATTTGCCAGTTGTGCAGGCTGCATCAGATACTCTTAATGAATTTAATGTGCCTCATCGAGTGTTCATACTTTCTGCGCATAGAACACCCGAAGAAGTTGTAAAAAGAGTAAAAGAGTCTGAAAAAAATGGAGCCAAGGTATTCATAGCTGCGGCAGGTATGGCTGCTCATTTAGCAGGCGCAATTGCAGCCCAAACAACCAAACCAGTTTTAGGTATTCCTCTTGGAGGCGGAGACCTAGATGGCATGGACTCATTGCTTGCTACTGTTCAAATGCCAAAGGGCGTTCCTGTGGCAACTTTTGCAATTGGAAAATCTGGAGCAATAAATGCTGCATTATGTGCGGTGCAAATGTTAGGAACCTCAGATGAAAAAATTGCAGCTATGCTAGTTGAGTATAAGTCCAAAATGCACGATGATGTTTTGGCCGCAAATGAGTCAATTCAGTAATTAATTTGAAGGAATTTTCATCTCCTGCCGATGCATCTAATTGGTTAAAAGAAGGTAAAATTTTAATTCATCCAACGGAGGGAGTTTGGGGCCTTGGTTGTAATGCATCAAACATCAGTGCTTGTAAAAAAATATCTAACTTAAAAAAAAGATCTGATAATAAAAACTTCATCTTACTGGCTCCATCAATCTCCTTTGCATTAGAGCTTTCTGCTGAATTGGAAGTATCACAAATTGAATTTTTAGAGTCCATTTGGCCAGGTCATGTCACCGTTATAATGCAAGCAAATAATTCACTATCTCAGTCCTTAAAAGCTACAGATAATACTATTGCATTAAGAGTAAGTAATCACTTACCTATTATAAATTTGCTTAATTCATTTAATGGTTTAATGGTTTCTACTTCTGCAAATATAAGTAATTTTCCAACCTCCTATTCACTTGATGAGGTAAAAAAAATCTTCGATGATCCAGACGTTGCAGTGTATGCTCATGATAATGGAGGTGCTTTAAAACCATCTTCAATAATAGACCTAAAAACCATGGAATACATTCGTGAATAAGCTGACCAAAAATAATCTTGCATTAATTGAATCAAGGCTTAGATCTGTTCAAAAAAGCATAGATAAAAAGCTGAATTTTTTAAACATAAAAGCATCTCAACGAAAGGCTGAAATCTGGAATCGCAAACAAGGTGGAGGTGGAAAATCTATATCTATAAATGGTGATGTAATTGAAAAGGCTGCCATTAACTTTTCTTCAATTTCGGGCAGCAAGTTACCTGCTTCTTCACTAGCAACTAAATCAAAATCTCATGGTTCTTCAAAATTTCGTGCGATTGGAGTTTCTGTTATCTCCCATCCCTTTAATCCACATTGCCCAACAAGTCACATGAACATAAGGATATTTCTGGAATTAGGCAATAGCTCCATCATCAAAAATTGGTGGATAGGCGGTGGGTTTGATTTAACTCCTTATGTTGTATCTAATGAAGACACATCACTTTGGCACAACGAAGCCAAGCTAACATTAGACGAATTTAATAAGACATATTATAGAAAATTTGCAAAAAACTGTGATGAATACTTTGTTCTGCCGCATAGAAATGAGAACAGAGGTATAGGAGGTATTTTTTTTGATCAACTTCAGCATAAAGATATTGAGTCAAGCCTATCTTTTTTAGAAAAAACAGCCGAGTCATATATTAATACCTATGAAAAAATTATTTTGAACCATAGAAATACAAGATTTTCTGAAGATGATAAAGATTTTCAATTGTATCGAAGGGGTAGATATGTTGAATTTAATCTTTTGTTTGATAGGGGCACAAAGTTTGGAATTGAATCTAATGGGAGAACAGAATCTATATTAGCCTCTTTGCCTCCATTAGTGAGCTGGCCTTATTTAAACAGCAAGGAAATTAAAAAGAAAAATAAATCTTTGGTTTTACACTTTAATAAGAGCTGGAAAGAGAGAATATAAGTGAGTAAAAAAATAAAACTAGGAGTGGTAGGGGACCCAATAGATCATTCATTGTCGCCCTTGATACATTCTAAGTTTGGGGCATTGAATGGAATGGAAATTGATTATCAGCCCTTCCATGTTGTTCAAAAAGATTTAATAGAATTTATTAAAGATTTTTTTTATAAAGGTGGCCATGGATTGAACATTACCCTTCCACATAAACTAAATTGTATTCATGCGGCTGACATTTTATCAAGTGAAGTTGAGTTGCTAGGTGCAGCTAATACTCTTAGTAAAAATCAAGACGAGCAAATTGTTGCATCTTCGACAGATGGACTTGGCCTTATAAAAGATTGTTCTGATAAGAATATAGAAATTAGCAACAAGAGAGTTTTAATTCTTGGAGCAGGCGGCGCCAGTCAAAGCATAATACCAGCGATCGCAAGGATGAATCCAGCAAAACTTATGATTGATAATAGATCGCCTAACAAAATTGCAATCCTGTTAGAAAAGTTCTCTTCCTTTAAGCTTGAGCCTTTTGAGCACAATGACGAACCTATAGATTTATTAATTAATGCAACTTCAGCTGCTTTATCAGGCCCCTTTGACTGGGATATCCAAGATCAACTAAACAAAGAGACTATTTTTTATGACTTAAGTTACGGCAAAGCATCTGAAAATTTTTTTTCCTGGTCCAGCCAGTTTTCAAAAAATAGATTTGATGGAACGGGGATGCTTATTGCTCAGGCAGCATTTTCATTTCAATTGTGGTTTGATACATTTCCTGACATATCAAATATTGATTTAAGTAACCTTAATGACTAAAAATTTTATTCGTTTTATTGCTGGCGCAGTATGCCCAAGCTGCAAAGAATTAGACAAGATCGCAATAACCCCTGATGATCAAACTATTTATTGTTTAAACTGTGATTTTAAGGAGCACAAACCTCAAGATAGCTCTAAAAATGATGCAAAACCAACTGAACCAAAGGTCTTTAATATCGAAGATTTTAGGCCTAAAAAATCCTAGAATTTCATAACATTTAAAGCTATTATAGCGTCACAAAAAACCAGTTTGTTGCAAGCTTTTTTAATGCTAAAAAGCTTCTAATAAACATAATTTATAGTTATAATTACATATATCAATTATTTATTTTAAAAGCTTCAAATAGAAAGCAAAGGATTACTAATGTTTAAAAAAGCTACCACAAGCCTAAATAAAACACTTCTTACTGGGTTAATAACGTTGTTCTCAAGTAACACGTTTGCTGCTTGGGGCGACTTAAATATGACTGAAGGGGTAACAGCAATCAGTAAAGAGGTCTTTGATTTGCACATGTTAATTTTTTGGATTTGTGTAGTTATAGGGCTTGTTGTATTCGGCATTATGTTTTATTCCATGTTTGCCTTCACCAAGAAAAAAAACCCAAGTCCTGCATCATTCCATGAAAATACTAAACTT
>Ga0213865_10000920_pt1 | contig 19419 bp, 14 predicted proteins | sample PICome_6_FD_160100 | JGI IMG/M metagenome (GOLD analysis project Ga0213865, IMG submission 160100) | Coastal seawater microbial communities near Pivers Island, North Carolina, United States - PICO282 | ecosystem: Environmental > Aquatic > Marine > Coastal | place: USA: North Carolina...
ATTTTGGAAAAAACCCACCCCCCCCTTTTTTTTTTGAAAAAAGTAGTTTTTTGTTTTTATAAGTAAATTGAATAATAAATCAATCCTATTTCCCATTCTGAGTCAGCTTGTGGAAGAAGGAGGAATTCTCACAACAAAGGGATAGATTATTGACTGCATCGTCACAAATCCCATCCCAAAGTCACGCAATTGATTTCGCATGATTATCTTTGTGCAAAACAATTTCAATTTGGAACGCTCTGAGCAAGAACTCGTCAGACGAGAGAAATTAAAACAACTTCGTGCGCTGGGAATCGACCCTTACCCAGCTGCTGCTTTTTCTACGGATGCAAATAGTGAAACCATTAGCAATGAATTTGCCGAAGGAAAACAAGTTACGATTGCAGGACGGTTGATGTCTCGCCGTGTTCAAGGCAAAGCGAGTTTTGCAGAGCTTCAAGATTCACAAGGGCGCATACAAATCTACTTCAACAGAGATATTCTTTGTCCAACCGAGGACAAAAGCATGTACAATGATGTGTATAAAAAACTATTGGATATCGGAGATATTATTGGGGTGACTGGCACTTTATTTACCACACAGGTGGGTGAGAAAACGGTACAAGTGGAATCGCTGTATGTGTTGAGCAAGTCTCTTCGTCCACTGCCATTGCCAAAAACGGATGCTGATGGAAATACCTACGATTCATTTTCAGATCCTGAGCAGCGTTATCGCATGCGCTATGTTGACCTGATTGTAAACCCACAGGTGAAGGATACCTTTCTGAAACGAACAAAAATCACAAATACCATTCGGTCTTTTTTTAATGACAAGGGCTATTTGGAAGTGGAAACGCCTATCCTTCAGCCCATTCCGGGTGGAGCCGCAGCGCGCCCATTTGTCACGCACCACAACGCATTGAACATTCCACTCTACTTGCGTATCGCCAACGAGCTGTACCTCAAACGTCTGATTGTTGGGGGTCTCGATGGTGTTTATGAGTTTGCCAAAGACTTTCGAAATGAAGGGATGGACAGAACCCATAACCCAGAGTTTACGGTAATGGAGCTTTATGTCGCTTATAAAGACTATCACTGGATGATGGAAACAACCGAATCCCTCCTCGAGAAAGTGGCAGTCGATACCCATGGCACAACCACGGTAAATGTCGGTGATACAACGATTGATTTTAAAGCACCCTACCCGCGGGTGCCAATCCTTGAAGCGATTGAAAAGCATACGGGAATCGATGTCAGTGGAATGGATGAGGAAGCGTTGCTAACAACTGCTCGTTCACTCGAAATCGAAGTTGACGACAGTATGGGTGTTGGAAAACTCATCGACGAGATATTTGGTAGCTGTTGTGAGCATCATTACGTCCAACCAACCTTTATTACCGATTACCCCAAAGAAATGAGCCCATTGACCAAAATCCATCGTGATAAACCTGGGCTAACAGAGCGTTTTGAACTCCTTGTAAATGGGAAAGAATTGGCCAATGCCTATTCTGAGCTCAATGATCCGATCGATCAGTTGGAGCGTTTTGAAGATCAACTCGCTTTGTCGGAAAAAGGTGACGAAGAGGCCATGTTTATCGATCAAGATTTTGTTCGGGCACTAGAGTACGGCATGCCCCCAACATCGGGGATTGGGATTGGGATTGATCGGCTTGTGATGCTGATGACCGATAACAGTTCGATCCAAGAGGTGTTGTTTTTCCCACAAATGCGACCAGAAGTGCAAGGCCCAACGTTGACAGATGAAGAAGAAGTTGTACTGAACCTCCTCAAGAAAAACCATCCTGTTTTATTGTCTGAATTAAAAGAGAATGCTGGACTGAGCAACAAGAAGTGGGATAAAGCCATCAAAGGACTGAGTGCCCACAAATTGGCCAAAGTGACCAAGTCAGAAGATGGTCTTTTTGTGCATCTGTCAGCGTAAAACTTCGGTTTGATTTTAAATTGATACATTTAAGGTCGCTTCATACGAATCTTAAAGAAATATTCAATGAGAATTCAACTCCTATTATCCGTTATTTTATTTATTGCCGTTGGACAATTGCATGCCCAAGACAAAGAGAACAATGAAGATGCCAAAACAGAAAAATCATCAGACAAAGAAGAGAAATCATCCAAAATAAAGACTTATGATGATATCATCACCAAGGATGCAATCACAGACAAAGGGCTGTTTGATGTGCACAAGGTTGATGAGAACTACTTTTATGAAATCCCAGATAGTCTCTTTGGACGTGAAATGCTGGTTGTCACACGGATTGCCAAAACAGCAAGTGGGATTGGCTTTGGAGGAGGCAAGCAAAACACCCAAGTTTGACGTTGGGAAAAAAGATCAAAAAAAGTATTACTTCGTGTGGTATCACATCAAGTCATCGCAGCCGATTCTTTACCGATACATGAAGCGGTTGTGAATTCAAATTTTGAGCCAATACTGTATCGTTTTGATGTAAAAACTGTTGGTAAAGATTCAACTTCCACATTAATTCAAGTCAATAAATTTTTAGAAAGTGATGTCAAGGCCATGGGCTTTCCAGCATCGAGAAGAAAAACATATAAAATCAGTGGTTTGGATAAGACCCGCTCGTTTATTGAAAGTATTAAGAGCTATCCTTTGAATGTGGAAATGCGTCACGTAAAAACCTACAATTCATCCGAGCCACCCTCGAATGCGAGTACAGGATCGATTAGTTTGGAAATGAACAATTCGATGATTTTATTGCCAAAAGAGCAGATGAAACGTCGATATTTTGATCAGCGAGTCGGATGGTTTGCTCGAGGTCAAGTGGACTATGGGCTCGATGTTCAGGAAAGTAAAACCGTTCGATACCTCGACCGTTGGCGACTGGAAATTGCGCCAGAAGACATTGAAAAATTTGAACGTGGTGAACTTGTAGAGCCCGTCAAGCCCATTGTGTATTATATCGATCGGGCAACGCCAAAAAAGTGGCGGAAATATCTCAAGCAAGGGATTGAAGACTGGCAAGTTGCTTTTGAAGCAGCTGGCTTTAAAAATGCCATTCTTGCAAAAGACCCGCCAACACCAGAAGAAGATCCAGAGTGGAGTCCTGAAGACGTTCGTTACTCTGTTGTGCGTTACTTGGCCTCTCCCATTCCAAATGCAAATGGCCCGCATGTGAGCGATCCGCGATCTGGAGAAATTCTTGAGTCGGACATCAATTGGTATCACAATGTGATGACCTTGTTGCGCAATTGGTTTTTCGTGCAAACCGCAGCGATCAATCCTGAAGCACAGGGTGTCGCATTTAAAGATGAAATCATGGGTCGATTAATCCGCTTTGTATCTGCTCATGAGGTGGGACACACCATTGGTCTTCCACACAATATGGGGAGTAGTGTTGCCTACCCCGTTGACTCCTTACGCTCTGTATCATTTACCCAAAAATACGGCACTGCTCCATCGATTATGGACTATGCTCGCTTCAACTATATTGCCCAACCAGGTGATGGCGATGTGTCGCTTATGCCAGACATTGGCCCATATGACATCCATGCAGTTCGTTGGGGGTACCGACCCATCCCTTCCGTAGAAAAAGCAGAGGATGAAAAGCCCATTCTCGATCAATGGATTCGCGATAAGGAAGACGACCCCATGTATCGGTTTGGCCGACAACAGTTTGGGGTTGTTGACCCAAGTTCACAAACGGAAGACCTAGGAGACGATGCCATCAAAGCTAGTGCTTATGGCATTGCGAATCTTAAACGTATCGTTCCCAAACTGATCGAATGGACGGCTGAGGATGGGAAAAACTACGATGATTTAGAAACTTTATACGGTCAGGTGTATAGCCAATTCAATCGCTATATGGGTCATGTGGCCTCCAATATAGGCGGGGTTTATGAATACTATAAAACCTATGACCAAGATGGTGCAGTTTACACCCATGTTGCCAAAGATCATCAGCAAAACTGTTTGTCGTTTCTCCATCAAGAGCTTTTCCAAACACCGACTTGGTTACTGGAAGAAGATGTCTTAAATAAAATTGATTTTGCAAGTGCCGTTGATCGCATGCGCAGAACACAAACTAGAATTATCAGTATCATCCTCGATTTTGGTCGATTGGCAAGAATGATTGAGAATGAGGCCTTATATGGAGCTCAAGCATACACAATTGTCAGTATGATGAATGACTTGCAGAATGGCCTTTGGTCAGAACTTGCAAAAGGAAACAAAATCGATACCTATCGACGAAATCTGCAACGTGCCTATATCGAACGTCTTTCTTATCTGATGACGGAAAGCCAAACTCCTGCAACAGGTTGGGCACGCACCTATGGAAATCAAACTCGCGTGCTGGTTAGTCAATCCGATATCCGATCTGTTGCGAGAGGGCAGCTCAACAAGCTGAAAAAAGATATTGAAAAGGGAGTAAAACGCGTTTCGGATACAAATACGAAGTATCACTTACGCGATGCGATTGCTCGAATTGACACCATCTTAGACGAAACCTAATCAGAGTTCTTTAAGCGTTTCTGAAAAGGCCTCAAGCGTTGTGTCAAGGTCTTTATACGAAGTGGCATCGTTTAAAAAATAACTCTCAAAAGCACTGGGAGGCAAGTATACGCCACGCTTGAGCATTCCGTGAAAGTATTTCTTAAAAGTTTTGTTGTCTCCCTTTGCTGCAGAAGCAAAGTCCTTGACTGGTGTATCGGTAAAATGCAAGGAGATCATAGAGCCAAATCGATTGATTTGATAATCAATTCGACTTTTTGCAAGCATGCCTTCCATACCTTGGTGTAAATAGGCCGTTTTATCTGCTAGCCGATCAAAGACTTCGGGTTGCTCATGTAAAGCTGTGAGCATCGCAAGTCCTGCCGCCATCGCAAGAGGATTTCCACTCAAAGTGCCCGCTTGATAGACTGGCCCTACAGGGGCTAAAACATCCATGATTTCGTCTCTTGCTGCAAAGGCCCCAACGGGTAGTCCACCTCCAATTACCTTTCCGTAGGTGACGATATCTGCATCGACGGCCAGCAACTGTTGTGCGCCACCAGCAGCAAGACGAAAGCCAGTCATGACTTCATCAAAAATCAGTACCGCACCATTCTGATCACACAAATACCGAAGACTTTCCAAAAAGCCAGCTTCGGGTGGAATGCAACCCATATTTCCCGCAACGGGTTCGATAATGATTGCTGCAATCTCATCAGGGTTTGCTTTGAATAATTGTGTCACACTGTCCACATTGTTATATGTGGCCAATAAGGTATCCTTTGCCGTTCCTTGGGTTACGCCTGGCGAGTTTGGACTCCCAAAGGTTACCGCCCCACTGCCCGCCTGAATGAGAAACGCATCAGAATGACCATGGTAACAACCAGAAAACTTGATGATTTTTTCGCGACCGGTAAATCCGCGCGCAAGTCGAACAGCACTCATACAGGCCTCAGTCCCCGAGTTTACAAATCGAATTTTATCAATGTTGGGTGCCATCGTAATGGCGAGTTCAGCGATCTTGGTTTCCAGTTCTGTCGGGATTCCGTATGAAGTGCCTTTCTCGGCTTGATCTTGCACGGCCTGCACCACGGGCTTGTAGCCATGACCTAGAATCAAAGGACCCCATGAGGATATAAAGTCAATGTATTGATTGCCATCTTCATCAAATAAATATGCCCCTTTTGCCTCTTGAATAAAGATTGGCGTACCACCAACCGCCTTGAATGCACGAACAGGGGAATTGACCCCCCCTGGAATCACTTGTTTTGCTTGCGCAAACAAAGCACTACTGCGTTTATATCTCATTTATCTACCCGTATATGTTGGCCAATCTGAATCTCAGAAGAAGTTAGCCCATTGATTTTTTTAAGTTTATCCACAGAAATTTTATAGCGTTTGGACAGCCCGTACAAGGTATCTCCCTTTTGCACAATGTGAATATCCCGATTTTTAACAGTAAAATCTGGTGATACTTTTGGATTGTCATATTTCCATAGACTCAATCTTTCGATAAGCCCAATCAGTTTGTCTGCATAAGCAGGGTCTGTAGCATATCCTGCTTTTTTAAGGCCTCTTGCCCATGCTTTATAATCGGTTTTTTTGAGTCGGAACAAACTTGCATATCGCTCCCGTTCTACCAAAAATAGCGAATGGTCACGATAGGACTCTTTGGGGTCTTTATACGCCCGAAAACACTCGCCCGGAGCATCGTCGTCATGATATACTTTCTTTCCCTTCCACTCTCGCTTGCACTTAATCCCAAAATGATTGTTTGATTTTTGAGCAAGCACGCCTTGTCCCAATTGAGATTCGAGCAGTCCTTGTGCCAAGGTGATACTCGCTGGAATCTTGTAGCGACGCATTTCTTCTTGTGCAATGGCGGCATATTGTTGGATGTATCGAGTCGTTGGATCGGAAGAATATACGACCCCCTCGTCTTTTTTCTTTTGATCTTTCTTTTTACTTTTCCCCTTGGCAGTGATGGTTTGTTCATTCATCGCCGCATCGGCATAGTAAACTTGCTTTTTGCTTCCGCAAGATGCCAAAAACATCAGCATGGCCAACGCAACGAACTGCCTTGTTGCTCCAAACGCTGATTGATCCCTTTGATCGATTGATGACCCCCCGTGTGTATCATCAGCAAACGATTTCCAAAATTCCATGTGTTTTCTTTCCTCTTTTTTATCAAATGCCATAACATCGGTGCAGTATAAAGCGGGTCGAGAATCACGCCCGTTTGACCTGCTACGCTATGGGCAAAATCAATTAATGCTTTTGGTGTTTTGGCATAACCCACCGCATCGTAGGTCGGTACCAATGACCATCTATCATTGCTGACAAAGGTACGAATCCGACTGGGGATTTCGATATCTTTTACAACCTGAAATCCGACAAGATGTTGGTGATCGGATGTCGATTGGATTAAACCCGCCATGGTACCCCCTGTTCCCACAGCGACTGCTATCGTATCAAATTCCTTATCGGCAGAAGTGAGGATTTCCGCACACCCATTAACCGCCAACGCATTGGTTCCCCCTTCTGGAATAACATAAGGATTTTTATCATCGATAATCATGCTCGCCAAAGCTTGTTTTTTGTTTCTGTACAGCGTTCGACTTACAAAATGCAGCGCCATGCCCATTTGTGTACAATACTGCAGCGTTGGGTTAAGGGTTTGGGTTTCCAATTCCTCCCCACGCACAATGCCGTGGGTTTGAAAGCCGTATTGGTGCCCAGCACTAGCGACAGCTGCCAAATGATTGGAAAAAGCACCACCGAAAGTCAATACACTTTGATACCCATTTTGTTTAGCGTGTTGGAAATTATATTTGAGTTTTCTCCACTTATTTCCAGAAATATCAGGGTGAATCTGGTCTTCTCTTTTCAGAGTAATTTCCAATTCTTCTTCAATCTCTTGTAACCTAAGGGGTTGGTTTACAGATGGTGGTGGATGGCTAAACATACGTAAAAGTACAGCTTGTCAAAAAAACGACTACTTTTATCGTGTGAAAAAGAAATTTATCCCAATTGAGGACGGTGACTCCTATCAAACTCCAGAGGGCTTTTTGGTGTTTACTGAAAAATACCACTTAAAAAGGGGGTATTGCTGTGAGAGCAACTGTAGGCATTGCCCCTATGGATATAATAACAACGTTTAGAGTAGGTCTTTGGCTGCCTGCAATGCATCTGACAATCCCGCAGGATGTTTTCCGCCAGCAGTCGCAAAAAATGGTTGACCTCCACCGCCACCCTTTATGTACTGGCCAATCTCTTTGATAATCGTATTGGCTTGGTAGGTGCCCTGATCGACTAATTCCTTGGATACATAACAGGACAAAATGGGTTTGTCGTCTTTTTTGCTACCGAGAATGGCAACCAAATCTTTTCGTTTTTTTCCAATTTGAAATAAGGCATCTTTCATTCCCGCTGCGTTGAGGTTGACTTCCTTACAAAGCAATGAAATGCCTTTGTGAGATTGGATTTCACTTTCCAAGTCGGCAGTCATTTGCTGCACGAGCTGTGTGTTTACCTTGTCTAATTCTTTTCTGAGTTTGGCATTTTCCTCTTGCAAAGCTTGAACCGATTGCACAAGGTCTTTCGGATTTTTTAATTGCAACTTGACCGCTTCCATCATCGCTGCTTGCTCATAGACCAGTTTTTTTGCTTCCTCACCAGTGACTGCTTCAATTCTTCTCACTCCAGATGCAACTGCAGATTCGCTCGTAATTGTAAAATGCCATATTTCTGCAGTATTCGATACATGGGTGCCGCCGCAGAGTTCAATCGACTCGCCAAAACGAACTGTTCTTACCGTATCGCCATACTTTTCTCCAAACAAAGCCATCGCACCATCTTCTATCGCTTGATCGTAGGGTACTTTGGGTGTGATTTGCGCATCGATTTGTTCTTGAATTCTGGCATTGACAAAATTTTCAACTGCGTTTAACTCCTCTTGGGTGAGCTTTGAAAAATGAGAAAAATCAAAACGCAAATAACCCGATCGAACCATTGACCCCTTTTGAGTGACATGCTCCCCCAAAACACTGCGCAGCCCTTGATGCAACAAATGCGTTGCTGTGTGGTTACTCGACGTTGCATCGCGTTTTTGTTTATCCACAACTGCTTTAAACCTCGCATTCACATTGGCAGGAAGTTGGTTGGCAGTATGAACGATAATGTTGTTTTCTGTCTTGGTGTCGTAGATATAGGTTACATTTCCGTTGGGTGCTTCCAAATAGCCCTTATCACCGACTTGACCTCCACCCTCTGGGTAAAAAGGCGTGATGTTGAAAACCAACTGAAATAAGTCGCCATACTTATTGGTGATTTTTCGGTAACGAACAATCCGAACAGGAGTTGAAAGCAAGTCATATCCGACAAAATCTTGTTCCTCATCATCGAGGAGTTCTACCCAGTCTTCCGTATCAACTTGAGAGGCAGCACGTGAACGCTCTTTTTGCTTGTCCATTTCTTTTTGGAAGTCTTCCGCATTCAGGGTCATACCGTGTTCCGAAAGAATCAATGCCGTCAAATCAATTGGGAATCCAAAAGTGTCATACAGTTCAAAGGCCTTCGCCCCTGACAATTCTTTACCCGAACTCGACGACATCAGCTGTTGTAACATTCCCAGTCCTTGCGCGAGTGTTTTTAAAAACGATTGTTCCTCTTCTTTAATTACATTCTGAATAAAGTTCTGCTGGTCTTTCAGCTCGGGGAAGGCACTCCCCATTTGGAGTGTAAGTGTTTCGACCAGGGTGTAGATAAAAGGTTCCTTTTGGTTGAGGAAGGTGTATGCATAACGAATGGCACGACGAAGAATGCGACGAATGACATAACCAGCTCCATTGTTTGACGGCAATTGTCCATCAGCAATCGAAAAGGAAACCGCGCGAAGGTGGTCGGCAACCACACGTATCGCAATGTCGGTTGGGTCATCATTGCCATAAGAAGTAGAGGTTCGCGTTTCGATTTCACGAATCAAGGGAATAAAAACATCTGTATCATAATTGGACTGAACGCCCTGCACAACCATACACAATCTTTCAAAGCCCATACCTGTATCAATGTGCTTTTCTGGTAGCTTTTCTAAAGACCCCTTGGCTTTTCGGGTAAACTCGATAAAGACCAAGTTCCAGACCTCAACAACCTGTGGGTGGTCTTTGTTGACCAACTCCGATCCCGGTATTTTGGCTTTGTCTTCCGCAGAGCGAATGTCCACATGGATTTCTGAACAAGGCCCGCATGGACCCTGATCCCCCATTTCCCAAAAATTATCTTTTTTGGAGCCCATCAAAATCCGATCAGATGCGATGTGTTTTTTCCAAAACGAAATGGCTTCGGTATCGGTTTCCAAGCCCTCTGACTCATCGCCTTCAAAGACAGTCACGTACAAATCTGCTTTGTTGATTTTCATTTCATCTGTCAGAAACTCCCATGCATAAGCAATGGCATCTTGCTTGAAGTAATCTCCAAAACTCCAGTTTCCAAGCATCTCAAATAAAGTGTGGTGATAGGTGTCTTTTCCGACTTCTTCCAAGTCATTGTGCTTGCCAGAAACACGCAAACATTTTTGGGTATCTGCGACTCGTTTGTCTGTTGCTTTTTTATGTCCTAAAAAGAACTCTTTAAACGGGTTCATCCCCGCATTGACAAAGAGAAGTGATGGGTCGTTTTTGGTTACCAACGGGGCTGAAGGAACAATTTTATGTGATTTTGACTGAAAAAAATCAAAAAACGATTGCCGAATGTCTTGCGCCTTCATAGAACCCCTTTAATTTGCAAATACCATAAGTTGAAACAACATTTTTTATATTTGCAAAGATTTACATGTAACTGCGTGTAAAATTAGCACATTTTAACGAATGCCAAAGTATAAGTTTTATTACGATCAAGAGACCCTTTCTTACAAAAGAATTGAAGTCAACAACAGTGTTCGTTTTCGCAATGCTTTCGTCTTTATAACTGTTTCCGCACTTTTTGGGCTAATCATGTTGTTGGTATTGTTATCCTCACCGGTGATTGAAACCCCAAAAGAGATTACCCAAGCAAGAGAAATTGAGAATTACCAACTGCAGTATGAGCAGCTCAATCGCAAAATGAAACAGATTGAAAGTGTATTGGATAATCTGCAAGAACGTGACAACCAAATCTATCGAGTCATTTTTGAGGCAAACCCCATTACGGATGATGTTCGTAAAGCGGGCTTTGGCGGCGTCAACCGATATGCTGATCTGGAAGGTTTTGATAATTCTGAGTTGATTATCAATACAACAAAAAAAATGGAAATCTTGTCCAAACAGATTGTGGTTCAATCCAAATCTCTTGACGAAATCCAAAGAATGGCCTTGGACAAAGAAGTGCTCCTCTCTGCCATTCCCTCCATTCAACCCATCAATAATGAGAATCTCCGCCGTATGGCCTCGGGCTATGGTTGGCGTACTGATCCATTTACCAAATCGAGACGAATGCATAAAGGGATGGATTTTTCGGCGCCAACAGGCACACCAATCTATGCACCCAGCGACGGTAAAGTAATCCGAGTAGATTCGCGTTCGGCTGGTTATGGAAAACATATTCGTATCGATCATGGATTTGGTTACGTCACCCTCTATGCGCACTTGAGTGAGTACAATGTTCGTCGTGGTCAGCGAGTGAAACGCGGTGATGTGATTGGCTTTGTTGGGAACACAGGTCGCTCTGTAGCTCCTCACCTCCATTATGAGATTCGAAAGGATGGAAAGCATTTAAATCCCATCAATTTCTACTACGGTGACCTGAACACCGAAGAGTTTAATGCGTTGCTTGAAGCAGCAAATCGTGAAAATCAATCTCTTGACTAGATGCGTACCAAGCTGCCAGAAAAGCTTTATTACAGCATAGGCGAAATTGCTGAGGCCTTTGATGTCAATCCGTCATTGATTCGATTTTGGGAAAAGGAATTCGAGATTTTAACCCCGAAGAAAAACACCAAAGGAACTCGGAAATTTAGCGCGCAGGATATTGATAAAATCGAGCTGATCCATTTTTTGGTCAAGGAAAGAGGGTTTACCTTGGAAGGAGCAAAAAAAGAAATCCATTCGCAAAACAGCAGTCAACATCAAATCGTTCGACGACTCAAATCCATTCGTGAGGAACTCCTCCGAATTCGAGAAAACCTCTAGTTATTTTTTGCGGATAAATACATCAATCGTAGATCCCGTAAAGTCGTAATGCTCTCTTAATTTGTTCTCTAAGAATCGCTTATATGGCTCTTTCACATATTGCGGCAGATTGCAGAAAAAAGCAAACTGGGGATGATCACTGTGTAACTGTACGCAAAATTTGATTTTTACATACTTTCCTTTGATCGCTGGCGGTGGATATTTCTGAATGATTGGGAGCATAAAGTCATTGAGCTCGCGAGTTGCGATTCGTTTGCTTCTTTTCTGATACACCTCCACAGCCGTTTCGATGGCTTTAAACACACGTTGTTTGGTGAGACTTGAAATAAAAACAATGGGGACATCTACAAAAGGAGCAATTTCCTCACGGATGGTTTCTGAAAATGCCTTGGTTGCTTGAGTGTCTTTTTCAACCAAATCCCACTTGTTGACTAAAATCACAATTCCTTTATGATTGCGAGCTGCCAACCAAAAGATGTTTTTAACTTGACTGTCAAAGGTTCTTGTAGCGTCAAATAACACCAAACAGACATCGGAATATTCGATGGAACGCAACGCACGCATCACCGAATAAAATTCGATATTCTCTTTGACTTTAGATTTTTTTCGGATTCCTGCAGTATCCACAAGAACAAACTCAAATCCGTATTGGTTATAGACGGTATCAATGCTATCTCGAGTCGTACCTGCTTGATCTGTAACGATGTTTCGTTCTTGACCCAATAGGGCATTGATAAATGACGACTTTCCCGCATTTGGACGACCGACGACAGCAAAACGAGGTAAATCGCTGTTCTCAGGCTCTTTGCCCTCTGGAAGGGCATGGATAACCGCATCCAAGAGCTCACCCGTACCTGATCCATTTACGGCAGAAATATGAAAAGTCTTGTCGATCCCTAAAGCAAAAAACTCAACGGTATCAGGAACTCGCAAGGCGTTATCAACTTTATTGATGACGAGCAAGACTGGCTTGTCCGATCGGTGTAATAGGCGTGCAACTTCTTCATCCATCACGCTAACCCCGACTTCGACGTCCACGACAAACAAAATTGCGTCGGCCTCCTCAATGGCCACTTCGACTTGCTGGTCAATTTCAGCTTCGAAAGTATCATCGCCACCAACAACATATCCGCCCGTATCGATCAAGGTGATCTCTCTACCATTCCAGTCAGTTTTTCCGTAATGACGATCACGAGTCACTCCGCTTGTCGAATCTACAATGGCTTCTCTGCGCTGAATGAGTCGATTGAAAAGGGTTGACTTTCCAACATTGGGTCTTCCGATAATGGCAACGAAATTGCTCAAAGGGTATTCATTTAGTTGGCAAAATTACTTCTTTTGAGAAGAAGAATAGCCAAAACGCTGCAATTGTGTATGATTTGATCGCCAATTTTTATTGACTTTGACAAACAATTCGAGGTGGATTTTCTTATTAAAAAAAGTTTCGAGGGTTTTTCGTGCCTCCATACCAACATGTTTGATCGCGCTTCCCTTGCTACCCACGACAATCCCTTTTTGGGAGTTCCTTTCTACCACAATCACACTTCGAATTCGAATGATATTTTCTGTTTCTTCAAATCGCTCAGTCAACACCTCAACAGCATAGGGGATTTCCTTTTGATATCGCAAGAGGATTTGTTCCCGTATGGCCTCATTGACAAAAAACCGCTCGGGTTTGTCTGTGATTTGGTCCTTGGGAAAAAAAGGTGGATGATTGGGGAGTAGGGAAACAATACGATCTCGCAACTCCAAAACTCGGAAAGATTCAGTTGCAGAAATACTCCATACTTCGGCTTGGGGCAGTTTTTCTTGCCATGAAGATGCGAGTTGTGCGAGATCTTTTTGGTTCGATAGGTCAACCTTATTAAATACGAGGAGTAATTTGCCTGTAAAGTTGGCGATTCGTTTCCATGTATTTTCGTCAAATTCGTGCTTGTCATCGGCAGCCACAAGCAGAAGCATGATATCGGCATCTTCAAAAGTTGAGTTTGTGGCATCCATCATGCGCTCTTGCAAGGCATAATCGGGCTTGATAATTCCTGGCGTATCAGAGAAAACCACTTGGGCGTCAGGCGTATTAAAAATCCCAAAGATTCGGTGTCTGGTTGTTTGTGCTTTGGCGGTAATGATGGACAGTTTTTGATCCAAAAAGGCATTCATCAGGGTGGATTTCCCTGCGTTTGGGTTTCCGATGATATTGACAAATCCTGCTTTATGCATAGATGGCAAAGGTACAAAACCCTTGTCGGGTATGGTGATTTTTTGTATCTTTGACGTCCTAATCGCGGGATAGAGCAGTAGGTAGCTCGTCGGGCTCATAACCCGAAGGTCGCTGGTTCGAGTCCAGCTCCCGCTACAATCGAGTCATCAGAAATGGTGACTCTTTTTTTTGCTTTAAACTCAACTATAACAGATTAAGAAAGTAATATAATTAAGCGATAAACAGTATTGTACTAACTTCACTTTGGTGGTTTAATGCCAAAGGTTAAAAACCCAATTATAGCTAAAACTGCTAGCAAATGGAGCTAAACTGGCGGGGCTAGTATATTTAGTAGTCAGTATTTTAGTGATGATGTGCCATAACTGACTGCTTGTCAAATGGAACAGGCTCTCTGTCAAGGACTTTTGGTTGTTCTCCTTCCACAATTCGATAGAATTTATTCATAGTGAGACCAAAATAAGTATCCGTTGTATGTTGGGAGTTTGGCCATTGAATTCTTATCTGTTGAATCGATGTGGCCTGACCCAAACCTATCTCAGCTTGAAGGCTACCGGATCCAAAGGACCCCCCTGTTCCAATAGTACGCATAATCATACGGTTGGTACCGTCTTGCTGTTTCACAATGATCTCAATTCGAGCTCCAATAGCGGAACGGTTTGATGTTTTACCTTCGAGCTCTAGTGTAACCCATGAATTATCATTCCAGTTATCAGGATTTTCAAACAAGGCATTTGCAAAGTTGTCTCCTTCCACAGCACCCCCCATAACTGCATATATGTCCTGATCACCGTCACGATCCAAATCCGCAAAAGCTATTGCATGGCCCTTTTGAATATGTCCCATCCCGGTATTGTAACTGATGTCCTCAAAACCTTGTCCTTCAACATTTAAGAACGTGCGATTAGGTATCACAGCACGTAAGTCTGGAGAACCAGTGCCTACATAGAAATCCAACCACCCATCATTATCTAGGTCTCCGAAATTGCATCCCATACTATACAAGGGTCTGTTGAGATGAGTCAGATCGGTAACATCGGAAAAGGTGCCATCCCTATTGTTTCTATATAGCCTTGAAATCTCAGACTGAAACGGCAGATCCAGGTGTTCGCTGGCAATATCATTTTCGAGGGAAGCGAAACTACTAAAGTCATACGTTAAAACCATCAAGTCTTGCCATCCATCATTATCATAGTCCCAAAACCAAGCGGGAAAAGAGAAAATCGGATTTTCCACACCTGATTCTGCAGCTTGCTCGTCAAAACGCCAGTCCTTAATGGATGAACCACCTCTATTGACATACAACTTGTTTGGTGCACCACTTACCGAAACAAAAAGATCTGGCAAGGCATCATTGTTTATGTCTCCCCAAACTGCTGCTTTTACAAATGCCTCCAATTCGATACCTACTTGTTTGGATATTTCCGTAAACGTACCGTCACCATTATTTAAATAAAGCTCCGAAGGATGCGACTGACCTTCACCAACCCTGTTCTGTGCAATTACATCTTGCCAATCACTATTGGACTCATTGCCTATGAAAAGGTCCAGAAAGCCGTCCAGATTAAAATCGGCCCAAGATGCAGTTTGTGTTGGATGATAAGAGAGGATTCCAGAAGTATGCGTCACATCAGTAAATGTCCCGTCGCCATTGTTGTGCAACAGCGAATTTGGATGCGCACCGGAATCTGCCAGCCAGGCTCCGCGCAGCACGAAAATATCGACATGGCCATCGTTGTTGTAATCTGCATGGACAGAGTTGAGTCCACTCACAATACCATCCAAGCCAGCTTCAGTGGTAACGTCCGTATACCTACCTTTACCATCAGCTAAAAAAAGATAAACAGGATCATTTAACCCATATGAGGTTAAAAAAAGATCTAGATGACCGTCATTGTTAAAATCTTCTATATTCAAGCCGCCGGAGATATCATCGATTGCCACATCCAGCTCATGAGCAATATTGCTAAAATTAGGTAGATCTGTTGATGAATCACCCTCCAGTCCTTTAATAAGGTATTCTTCTGGCACACTTTCAGGATACGACCCTATTGACATATAAGCTACATTAAGGAGCCATCGTGAACCCAAATCATTAGGATAAGTATTTAGAATGGTCTGGTAAAGATCTATGGCCTGCTTTGTGCTTTTCTGACTAACCTGTATGCCGTCTCCAACTATAGGCATAATACAGGCCTCACCGGCATGTCGTTCAAGACAGTTAATCTGTTCGCCAAGACGCAGATAAGCCAGAGCAAGCTCATCAACAAGTGGCAAGGTTGAATTATTCACCATATCTATTCTAAATCCAATGTCACTGAATATACTTTGCAGTTCTGATATCGCAGCTTCTGGCTGGCCTGCACGTAACAGTTCTTGAGAAAGGTAATATCTATGAGTTAAAATACTTTGAGACGGAAGCTTTTGGGCTTTGTCAATCATCCATGCAACTCTACTTCGATTCATATGGGGATATGGAACAGGGTTGAGTAATGCTTCGGAGTAAATAGCGGCTAGCTCCTCTCGCATACGATCAGAATCTGGTTTTGGACTACAACCAAAAACGATCCCCAAAACTAAGGATATGACTATAGCAATGTGATAGAACGAATTCACCAATAGATTAAATTTCTTGTATAAATTGGTTTTGGCCACTATCAAATCACTAAAATTTCTATTAATCATGAAGGATAGGATTTAAATTGTGAAACACGTTGCATCAAGATAAGCTTTGTAAGTCTAAGAATTCAAAAAATTATATGGAAATAATCCTAGATGTTCAAAAATAACAAAACTTCAATTTTTATTTATGTAATGCACTAGCGAAAATTAATAATAATTAAAATTATCAACTTTTATTAAAAACAATAATCAAACGAAAATAATCTAAAAATTCCAAGTTCTGTTTCGAAAACAGATCAATTGGGACTACAAAGAAACTCCTTGAGAAATCAAGGAGTTTTTATTTTTAAAACCAAGTGATGCTTGCATCAATTTGATGAAAAATTCAAGTTTTTATTATAAAATCATGATAGTCTCTTTGAGAAAGCGAAGAAGTGTATTTGTTCAGTACAAACCCATAAAAAAATTAGCTATCTTTCTGCAATGAATAATCGATTAGAAAAACTTTTATGGAACGTCCGATACGTGACATTATTAGCCGTTATACTTTCAATTATCTCTTCTATTTACCTTATGATTCTTGGGAGTTGGGAGATTATTGAAGCAATTCTATTTTACAATCCATTGATTGACTCCTCTATCTCTGAAAACAATGAACTTCTTTTCAAAATAATTTCTTCTATAGATTTATTTTTAATTGCAATCGTATTGTTAATTTTTGGGTTTGGGATTTATGAACTTTTTGTCAGTGAAATTGATTTTACGCATTCGAAGTTTAAAGAGTCGACCTTAATTATTCGAGATCTAGATCAATTAAAAAACAAAATCATCAAGGTCATTATTATCGTTTTAATCGTAAAGTTTTTTGAGAAAATACTGAAGTACTCCGAGAGTTTTTCATCTACAACTGACATCCTCTACTTTGGTCTGTCAATCCTTTCGATTTGTGTAGGGTATTACTTGCTCAATAGAAAATAAAGGTCTTTGTTAAGGCTTCCGAATATTTGCCACCAGCTCCTGTATGTCTTTTCTTGGTGCTGGGGTTCTGCTACTGATGATAAGAGTGACTACAAAATTGGCAATCATCGCAATGCTTCCAAAGCCCTCAGGCGAGATCCCAAACCACCAATCGGCCTTGGTGCCTCCCCCAAACCATCCAAACTTAAACTTAAGCATATAGAACAGCATCAGTGTTACCCCCACCAGCATACCACTAATCGCACCTTCTTTGTTGATGCGTTTGGAGAAGATTCCAAGTAATATGGCTGGGAAAAACGACGAAGCTGCCAGTCCAAATGCCAAGGCAACCGTAGCTGCTACAAAGCCAGGTGGGTTGATGCCAAAATATCCGGCCAGACATACCGCTCCTGTTGCAGCGATACGTGCAGCAATGAGTTCTCCTTTATCAGAGATGTTGGGCATCACCATTTTTTTGAGAAGATCGTGTGATACTGCCGATGAGATCACTAATAGAAGCCCTGCTGCTGTGGACAGTGCTGCCGCCAGTGCCCCTGCTGCCAATAGAGCAATCACCCAGTTGGGAAGCTGTGCGATCTCTGGGTTGGCAAGTACCATAATATCTGCGTCTACCGTTAGCTCGTTGGTTGTGGTGTCGGCCGTGTATTGAATTAGGCCATCTTCGTTTTTGTCTGTAAAGCCAAGTAGGCCTGTGGTCTCCCATTTGTCAAACCACTCTGGCATGTCCTTATAGGGTTGGTTGCTTACTGTCTCTATAAGGTTGGTTCTTGAAAACACGGCAATCGCAGGTGCTGTGGTGTAGAGAATGGCAATAAACAACAGTGCCCAGCCAGCTGACTTTCGTGCATCACTGACTTTCTTAACAGTGAAGAAGCGTACAATCACGTGTGGTAGCCCTGCGGTTCCAACCATCAGTGCCATGGTGATGCAAAACACATCTAGCATGGATTTACTCCCCGAGGTGTATTCATGAAAGCCGAGTTCTCTATGTAAGCCGTCGAGCTTGTCCAAAAGGTATACCCCATCTGCGCCACTTGATCCAAAGCCGAGTTGTGGGATCACATTGCCTGTGACTAAAAAGGAGATATAGATCGCTGGTACCATAAAGGCAAAGATCAGTACGCAGTACTGCGCCACTTGGGTGTAGGTGATTCCTTTCATACCGCCAAGGACTGCATAGAACAACACAATCCCCATACCGATTAGTACGCCTGTTACAATATCTACCTCTAGGTATCTAGAAAACACGACTCCAACCCCACGCATCTGTCCAGCGATATAGGTAAAGGATACAATCAGCGCACAAAACACAGCTACCGAGCGGGCGGTGTTGGAGTAATACCTGTCCCCGATAAAGTCAGGCACAGTGAACTTGCCAAATTTTCTAAGATATGGTGCAAGTAGTAAGGCCAGTAGTACATAACCTCCTGTCCAGCCCATGAGGTACACTGACCCATCATAGCCGCCAAAGGAGATAATGCCCGCCATGGAGATAAACGATGCTGCCGACATCCAGTCAGCTGCCGTTGCCATACCATTGGCAATGGGGTGAACCCCACCTCCTGCGACATAAAACTCTTTTGTGGAGCCAGCACGCGACCAAATCGCAATGCCGATATACAAGGAAAAACTAAGGCCAACTGCTATCCATATCCAATATTGAAGATCCATCGCTTATTTGTTTTGGGTTTGATCGAGTTTGTTCATCAGGTAGATGTAGGTGAAAATAATGGCTACAAAGCCAAAAATAGACCCCTGCTGGGCAAACCAAAAGCCGAGTTTAAATCCCCCAATTTGAATCGTGTTTAACTGCTCTACAAATAATATCCCGCAGCCAAAGGAGACGATAAACCATAGACTCAGAAGGATCGTGATGTAGCGGATGTTTTTCTTCCAATAGGTGTTTTTCATGATTAAAATATTGAATTAGTTCCGAAATCGTTTTGCAAAAACCGCAAAACCAAAGATGATGAGATAGCACGGGATAAGGA
>Ga0213865_10000926_pt1 | contig 19348 bp, 12 predicted proteins | sample PICome_6_FD_160100 | JGI IMG/M metagenome (GOLD analysis project Ga0213865, IMG submission 160100) | Coastal seawater microbial communities near Pivers Island, North Carolina, United States - PICO282 | ecosystem: Environmental > Aquatic > Marine > Coastal | place: USA: North Carolina...
CCGAGCGATCCCCCAGTTGGGTTGTAGCATCACATGTATGTATTCCACACCATGCGAGTAACCCTTCGGTATCTAATTCATGCCAATTCGGCTTCCGCAGAAGACCACCTCCCCGAGGGATGGTCCTCCTCAGCCCTTCCCCCGACAGCAATTGCCGAGGTGCTAAGCAGCCTTCCGACCTACCATTACTATATGAAGAAATCGGATGAGTACTCGCCTGCTCAAGGCTTCCTGTTTCTCTAATTAGGACCTATAATGCAGGTAATTTTAGAAGGTTGTTCGAAGCAAGTTTGTCATCTTGAAGAGGTACGAGGAGTCGTTTGGCTTCATCATACCGGCCCAATTGCGCTAAAATTGCTGCTCGCAGATTCAAAAAATTGGATTGTGTTTGGCTTTCATTTCCAGCCATATCAAGTAACGCCAGAGCCTTTTCTTCACGCCCACTCAGCAATAATGCTTGACTCAAATTGTATATTGTTTCAGGTTGTGAAGAGTCTGTACGAACTGCTTCTCGTAAGGAGAGAATGGCCGCTTCAAATTGTGTTGCTGAATTTGCCACTTCGATCGGATCGTTGGAATGCTGCATGCTCGATGCGACTTGCAATAATGCAATGCCGTAATTGTTCATTGCACCGGAATCTTGTGGATATCGTGCAACTATCTGTTGAAATGAGCGCGCTGCAGAACGCCAGTCACCTTGCCCAATCGATGTAAAACCAGATTCTAACATTGCCCTAGATTCTGAATCACCACCAACGTCAACCATGAGTGCTTGAGCAGGATGGAGATCGAATGGTTGCAATGATTGTTCCGAATAAACAGAATCTTGTTCAATTTGCGGATAGTTATCGCCATCGTGCTCTACATGAACGACTGTATCTTCTAAGTCTGAGAACACAACTTCTACCACGTCTTCTTCAGCAGTATAGATCTGATCACTGCCGCCGAATGTTTCAATAGACCATTCATCTGGCAAATCAGAGGTATCCACTGAAGCTTCGACGATGGGAATGGCTGTGATACGTATCGGAGAAGAAACGGGTGGCGCTACGTCCTCAATCACAGGTAAATCAGGTGCCTTCGAGAGCGTTTCAGGAATTTCGGGAGATGGAGAAATTGGCTTTTCAAATGGTTCATCGATTCGAGTCTCTAGAATCGGTTCAGGGGTTGGTTCCTCTTGTTCATCAAGCTCTCCTCCAGTAGAGTCTGGTTCATCTTCAGAGATTGCAAAGGGAATCCCTTCAGGATGACTTCCAATACCGAAGGGTAAACGTGACAGGTGAGTTTGAGATTCCCCTCCAAAACCAAATGGTAACGAAGAAGTGGGTTCTTCTTCAACTTCTTCTGGTGCCTCAATACCTTCGAGATCATACCATGCTTGTGCTGCATCATCGAGGCCAGGTACTTCTGTTGGCATGGCTGCGTCCGAGTCAGAGAATGATTGATCTTGGGCCTGCAATTGGGAGCCGCAAGCAGGACACGCAGGTCCAGCAAGGTATAGGATCCCACAGACTGCACATTCGTTCATGATGACCCATTGGACCCTCACAGTCCATGTTCTTCAACCCAACGCCTCTTTGGGCTTATTCTTCGCCATCGTTGACTTTGGATGCAGTGTTGATCACAACTGATTTGATGCTTGTAACAATTTCATCAAAATCGTCATCGACAAGGGCTTCTGCAGGAGATTTGCCTTTAGCCCTTCCACGTGAGTATTGTGCAATAATTCCTAGCAGTGATATGCCAACAAGAACAATCTTCCAGGTCAACGCACCGTCTTCTCCACCAACAACGTAGACCAAAATCATGTAGAATGATACGATGAAAGTTGAAAGCAGCATGACAGGGAATCCAGCTCTGAAGAATTCATTGAATGAAATTGGATATCCTGCTTCTTCAGACATCCCTGCTGTAACGACATTCGCAGACGCTCCGATCAAGGTACCATTTCCTCCGAGACATGCTCCAAAGGCAAGTGCCCAAATCAAAGGATTGAGTGGCAGATTTAGTTCAAAGGCGAGTGATAGAACAATAGGTATCATTGTAGCAGTATAGGGAATATTATCAATAAACGCAGAGGCGATAGCAGAAACCCAAAGGATGATGAGAACAGCTGCCCCTAGCCGATAATCATCAGGGAAAAACTTGATTGCTTTCTCGACATATTCTCCGATGTAATCGATGACACCCATGTATTGGAGAGAATGCACAAGCACGAACAACCCTGCAAAGAAAAGAAGAGTAGTCCATTCAACGTGCTCAAGTGGCTCCTCAAGTTCGTGACGGTTTGTAGCCAGAAGCATCACTAATGCTCCTGAAAGAGCAACCCAAGAAACAGCCAAATGGATGACAGGGTGGAGGAAGAATCCAATAATGACAAGACAGAGAATTGCTCCACTGACCTTCAATCCTTTTACGTCTTTTATAGCATATTGGCGTTCAAGTTCTGTGATGTCACGGTCTCTTCGACCACTGAATTCGTCCTTGTAAAGCCAACGTATTAACATGAACGATGGGACAACTGTCATGAGAATTCCAGGCGCCATTTCAACAATGAAATCATTGAATGTAACACCATCGCTTGCAAGACCTTGAATGTTGGGATCTGCGTTGCCACTGATGGCATCAGGAGACATTGCTGAACCGATCATGATGTTTGGAGGATCTCCAATCATGGTAGCCGCACCACCAATGTTTGAGAATAGGACCTCAGAAATTAAAATTGGAATCGGTTTTAAATCGAGTACTTGGGCAATTTTGATTGTTACTGGAGTCAGGAGAAGCATTGTTGTTACATTGTCTAAAAATGCTGAAAGTACGGCAGTGACACTGCATAAAATGACTACAAGGGTCCAAATTTCGCCGCCACTCTTTTTGTAGGCCTGGACTGCAAACCATTCGAAAACACCTGTGTGAGAAATGATGCCAACCATAACCATCATACCCAACAACAATCCGATTGTTTCCCAATCGATCATTGTCGTGACTGCTTTGAGAGAAAGTGCTTCTTCGACTGAATAGTGATTAAGAGCGATGACTGCCAGAAGGCCACCAAGTGTTGCAGCGAGAGTTCGATGAACAACTTCTGTAATGATGAGCGCATAAACGAACAGAAGAATTCCCAGACCCACATATACTGCCTGATCGCCTAGTCCGTCACGTATTGTAACTTTGATATCAATACCATCTCCCCCACCGGCTGCATGGCTCGAGCGTATGAATTGCATCGTCCCGACAAACAGGAGAGAAATGAGCGCTATAAGTTGTGCAGGATGCCTCTTCGAAAATAGAACTTTTCCGCCCATATCTTAGGGGAACGACAATCCCCTCTTGAGGATTGGGTTAGTACATTATTCAATTCCGCCAAAAAACGGAGACATTTCCTCGGGCAAAAACGACAGTGCTGTTGGTTTTTTCTGCCATTATATTCCAAACTGTTCTAAGATCGTCGCGAGTATACAAGCCCCTATTCACTTTGACTTTGACCAAGGTTCGCGAGGATAGTTGGCCTTCTAATTCAACAACAACTGCATCCGTTAACCCCGATTTTCCAACTCTCATTGTAATTGGAAGGGAGGCATCTTTTGCCTGACGAGTGATGTGATTGGGGACACTCATGCCTCCACCTTCGTTGAATGATGTCGATATGGTATTCGACGAATGGAATTACATGAAAAACATGTTTGGATTTTATGCCCGTTTCTAAATCGAATGCTTCCGTTATCGCCGTATCTAAGCAAGGTATTGCAGGTCTTGCAAACAAGCACATGCACTTCTCCAGGCAATCGAATTCGATGTCTGCGAGAGACCTTTATGAGATGGTTTGCAAATCTTGAACGTTGTTCTGGAGTATATGTCAAAGAGTCTTTGAGTAAACCGATAAGTTGCTGCTGAGACCAAAGAGCATGCGCTTTTCGCTTATCTCGATGAAGTCTGCTTCGGCGACCCATGATACCCACTCATCCAAGAACTGAGAGCAAATCTGTGGTGATCACGTCGATATCACGGTCGCCATCGACCAAATGAAAAATTCCAGCATGACGATAATAATCTGCGAGCGGGGATGTTTGGTCATGATAGGCTTCTAAACGAGCAAGAACTGTTTCTTCAACATCATCTGCTCTTCTTTTTTCAACAAATGAACCACATTCACATATTCCATCTTTTATGGGATTGAATGTGTCGTGATACACTGCCCCACAATTCCCACAGCTGTATCTTCCACAAATTCGTTCTACAATCCGTTCATCAGGAACATCGATAGCCAATACTGCTGAAACATCAACAATTGCGGACAATGCCTCTGCTTGTGGTATTGTACGAGGAAAACCGTCAAACATTACTCCATTCTTTGCATCATCCTCTAGGAGACGATCACGAATCAAGTCGATGATGACCGAATCAGGGACAAGTGCTCCTGCGTCCATGTATGATTTAGCTTCAATTCCAACAGGAGTCCCTGCCTTGACTGCCGCACGTAACATGTCCCCAGTAGATACTTGGGGCAAACCCGTAGCATCCATCATTCTTTGAGCCTGTGTGCCCTTTCCAGCACCTGGAGGTCCGAACAAAACAATGTTGAGCATGGCTTATCGCTATCGCTCATCCTTTTCAACGTATCACTTCAAACCCATGCGTTGGAGATACTGTTCCCCGTAGTGGCTCCATTGTTCCATAGACCACCCATCAGGCAAACCACCAGGTGGCAGTGGAGGTCCTGCAGTAGCAGAAACTGGGTCGGGTAATTGTGGAACAATCTTGGGAGTTCCTTGTTGGCTCTGTACAGGAGGTAAACCAAGGGGAGGAAGACCTGCTGGCGGCAACCCCACAGGCGGAAGGCCTGCAGGTGGACGACCATCTGGAACAGGAGCATTTCCAACAGGTGTTGGCATACTCAATGACTGTGCAAGTGCTGCAGCGATTTCATCTTGAGAGACTTCACCAGAGGCAATGTCGTTCACTGAATGACTAATGTCAAGCGCTTCATTACGCCTTGTGCCAAGATGATCAGCATCTGTATGAGCATCTGGTGCAACCAAATCAGTTCCATCATCATCCATCTTACTGCTTTCTTTCAATTTGCGGCCACCGTACAGAAGCCCAAGCAGAACCAGCAAAACAAGAGGGTATGAAACATAAGCAGGGAACGTCCCGAAAATTCCTCCAGAAGATTTCTGTGAACTTACGCTTGTATCTGCCATGAATTCAATGACAACGCCGTCAGAAGTTGTCAAAATAACGACTAAAGCCATACGCCCATCTGCGGAATCATCTGTCGTTGATACTTTACCAATAACTTCCAAGGAGTCCCCTACAGCAAGGCCGCTTATGGAGGATGGTGAAATACTCGCAGTTCGATCAGTAACGACAGTTCCTTCTTTGTCACGAACTTCAACTGTCAAATCACCTGTAAGAGGCTTATTCCCTTCGTTTGTAATCGTAATTGATTGTTTGGCAGAGTCTCCGCGAGGGATAAACAACAACGGTGCAGATGACTCATCTGAGACTCGAATTGCAGCAAAACTTGAATCTGAAACCTCGACACGGATGATGATTTCAGCATTTGTATATCGTCCGTTGTTGCTAGCATTAACAAACAATTGCAAATCGAACCCAAATCCAGCGACGGTTTGATTTGGAGCTTGGATTGCGAGTTGTACTGAAGCGCTCTTGAGCACAGGCACCGAACTTGGTGGATTAGAATATCCAATCGACCAACCATCTGGAGCAAGGCTTGTAGACCATTCTAATTCTAAATCTGAATTTCCTGTATTTTGAACAATAAATTCTGCAAAGGTGAAGGAATTATCAATTGGTACTGTGACAAGCGTACCATCTTCTGGGGTTAAATCTACATCTAAATTTTCCCCAACGACAAGAGAGGTTGAATTCAAGGTAAACATTTGAGGAGATGATTCAACCCTGAGAGTATATGTGTTGGAATTACCTTCTCGAGCTGTTTCTGGAACCAACAATCGCATCTCAACATCACCAGACTGGCCAGGAGATAATGTGATTGAAAGTGCTGATGAACTACTTTCTTCACCGTAGTGTATTTCAGCAGCCCATGTTGGGTTCCCTCTTTCAATGGTTACTGCGAAATCCAACGGAACATTCCCCAGATTTTGGATTGTATGATTGAAATAAACCAATTCTCCTGTGTTTGCTACAACTGGTTGAGCCAATGCGCCGGGCCCTACTGCTCCGTCTGGCCCATAAAGGTCAGAACGGAATGCTTTGAGTTCCGAAACTAAAACGTCAACAACTTCAACCCGGTTGAGAGTGGGATCAGTTGGAGATGTGACGGCACAAGTCACTTGATCGGTTGAACCTGCCAATGGCAGTCCATTAGCGATGGATGGTATGAACACGTTCACATCCATGCTCAAATCTTGAAGAATATTGAGTGGTTCAAATTCAAGCGATGAGGAATTTGAATTGCCTAGCATAATTTGCCATTGAGATGAGGATGTGCATGACATCATGTATTGCGCAGCAGAATTTCCAGTATTGCGAACACCGATTGAAAATCCTGTCTTTTCACCTGGCTTTGCGGAAACTCCCGATGTACCGGAAGGTACTACATCAACTGAATCTACTTGACCTATTTCGATGTGCAAGCGCTGGGTGTGAGAAACAGTAGGTTGGTTTTGATATCGTGCAGTGACATCGACAACAAATGAACCTGCACGAGCGTAACGTTTTGTAGATCCATCCAAACTTGCAGATGTGTCATCAAGATTCAACATAAGATAAATCGTATCATTGTCCTCTCCTTGTCCAGAAATTGTGAATACACCCGTTTGGTTTACAGATTTAGACCAAGAGTCTTCTGGGCTCAGCAGAAGAGTTGGATATTGCGGGTCTGGTTGTTGAACGTTTGATACAGTCAAACTAACAGGACGCTCACCCGTTCCTTCGTGAGCGATGACGAATGGTATTGAGAGGGCGGTTTCATTGCGAACATCCATTGTAACGGATGCTGCTGAATCTCGATCTTCAGACGTGGCGGGAATGCTGCCATCTGGATTTTGGAAGATCACTCTCAACCCTTGGGCTGTAACCTCTATGTCAAGATCAATAATGTTGTTATCAATGCCACTTATTCCGTCATTTAATTCCTGAACTTGATTATTCGTATCGAGAGAAAGTCTTAGTTTGTGTATCCCTGTTGTCGAAAATTGTGTAAAGAACGAGACTGAATCAAGAGAACCTCCTTCCAAAGAAGATCTATTTGAGTCGTAAAGAATCAAACCGCTTGTCACATCTTCAAATTGAATTCGATATGGACCTGTGGCGAGTGTTCCCTGATTATGCCATGCAAGAGAAATCGACACAAGATCACCAACCAATGGAGTCAAGGATGATGGTAAGATGCTATTGCTAAATGCCGTTAAATCCGCCTTCGGGATGAGTGTTGCATCTGCAGTAACGATGATTCCGTATCGCTGCGAACTGCCTCCACGATGTTCAACAGTTACCATCCAATCACCATTTTGTGTCGTAGCACCCGCTGGAATTCGAATACGTTCTATGTTATTCAGAACGTCTGCAGACCCGCCTGTGGTTGATACTCCTGAAGAAAAGTGATTGCCCAAATACGTGGTGCCGTCTGGTGCGATAAGAACCAAATCCAAATTATTCATCAGGCGAGATTCAGATTGAGCTGCATTAGCACTCGCCTCTGCATCACTCCAGGCCAAGGTTATGTCGATGCCTTTGGACCCATCAAGATTGAATGCATAAATGAGAGAAAATCCTGCTTGAAGTTCGCGTTCGTCATCATGGAAAATATCCAAAGCGACGCCCGAAGAGGATGGGTTGAGGCTGTTTTCAAGGTCGATTTGACCCCATCCTTCGTTTGCATTTGGAATATCAGGAGTGCCCAAATCTTCCGCACCGTTGATGAGGATCGCTTTTATCAGACTCGCTGAGGGCTTATTGATGCCAGCAACTTCACGCAAATATTCACGGGCCAATGCAGCAGAACCACCAGCAACTGCAGTAGCTTGTGAAGTACCGCTAAGTTCCATGTACATCGAACGTCCGTTAGAGTGAGTTCCAGTACCACAGACTGAACCAACAGCACTCTTTGCTTCTTCTGCTCGGGCAGAACATATTCCTTCACCTGGAGCAACTAAATCAGGCTTTATTCTTCCATCGAGCGTTGGGCCTTCAGATGAATATGAACTTACTGTACCATTGACACTTGAGCCGATTGAGAGAACGTTCTTTGCAGTGCCTGGTGCAGTTATTTTTGATGCACCAGTGCCCCCGTTGTCACCGACCGAGAAGATAGGAAGAAGGTACTTATTGTTCGAAACATATTGATCTGTACTTCTCGAATCAGCGGTATATGCTCCATAATTTCCGTTAAGCCCCCATGCATTGACTGCAACGCGAGCAGTTTTCAATTCAGCATCGGTTAGAAGATCATAGATTGATCCCTGCCTTCCAAAAACACCTGTTGGGTCGTGTTCAAGAGCGTACATAACAAGATTTGCTGCTGGAGCAACACCTGTCGCTGCTGCATCACCCGTTCCATCACCAAGGACTGTCATTGCAACGTGAGTTCCATGGCCGCTGTTGCTGTCAATAGGAGAACTGTCCAAGCCAAATTGAGTGTTAAGTGCTGCAACCCGTCCGACGAGATCTGGATGATTGTTATCGACACCTGTGTCCATAACTGCGATTGTTTCACCTGACCCATCAAGATTCAAAGAAGAAGGGGCTCGTACTGCGACCGCTCCTACTTCAGTGGCTGCGAGATTATTGTGTAGAGCCAGCGTGAAACTTCCGTCAATGAAAAGTACATGTTGATGGAATGCGATTGATTTAATCTGCTGATTTGTGATTCCTGCTTCATAATGTGCCTCACACATATCTTGAGAGCACCATGCGATGTTGGCTCCTTGTTCAGCAAGCGTGGCCGAGAACATCGCAAGAGCCTCAGGACTCATGTCTTTAGCGAGGACAATTTGAACAATACTTGCACCATACACATGGGCGCCAAGCTTCATTCCAGGGGAATATTCGCCAATCCATCGTACATCATCATGAGAAATAATTGAATCGTAATGAATTAAATTATTGAGTCTGATTGTCCAAACAGCAGAACCATGGAGTTCAAGAATTGAAAAATCAAACTGATCGGCCATTGTTTCGACAATTGCTCCATCATTAACATTCAATTGCAGAAGATAAAGAGTATTCTCTGAATGACTTCTCCATGTTGATGGAATAAGTTCTAAATCATTCAAAAGAGGATCAAATGAAAAACTTGCGAGATCGATAATAGGATCAACAGGATTCGTTAGAATCGCTTGTTTTGAAACAGGGGCAATCGAATCCCAAGAAGTGGAAGAAGTTTCTGGAAACGAGGGGGGAGAATCGACGACTGAGTAAGAGGATGCTAGGGGGCTTGCTAGCGAAATCAAGAATATTGATAGCAAAATGAACGAACGTCGTTTCAGTTGCATAGTCTGCCCAACCCAATTGAGTTTTTGAGTATGCGCCTTAATTGATTACAATCCGTTGTAAGTGGCTATGGCTTTATCTGTCTTTGAAACAGAGAGTTCCCAATCAGATTCTATACCCATTAAAGCCCGAATGGCATCAACATTCTCTGGGATAACATCCGACTCTTGGTGTATTGCCTGAAAGTAGTAAAGTGTGTCTCCATCAAGTTTCACACCATCTTCCCAGACGAAAATTTCATGCAAGTCGCCCCACTTTCGGCCGATATCTCTTGCAAATTCCATAACTTCTGCAGTTGTAGTGATTCCTGTTTCAGCACCATTCATGATGACGACTCTTGGCTGTGCATGCCATAAGTCCAGAATAGATTCTGTTGTCATCCCGTGCCCTTGAGGAAGGGTTGCAACAATGGCATGTACATGCATGATGGTTGTTGGGACTGCAACCGCCATCGAATTGATGGAAATCTCTGGGCGAATGGTCATTACATCTGGACCATGATGACTTGGAACCTTCAACACTGGTTTAATCGCGTTGATGGGGCCTTTATTCGAATCCCCAGGATCTGCGGCTCGACGAATCATTGTGCATTCAACAGAAAGAGAACCACACTTTCGCAAAAGTGGAACAAGTGTACGCGAAAGACCAGTTGTATTGCACGATACGACACGTGTCCCTGGTTGATTCATATTTTCAGAGTGATTGCCACTCGAAGTGTATGATAGACCCGTCATAGCATGCTTTTCACCGCCTTGGAAAATCCATTTTACTCCTGCATCCTCATAGAGTTGCTTATTTTGAGCACCAACTTTTCCAGGAGAACAATCAACGACAACATCTGCTTTTGCCAATAAGTCACTCAATCCCCCTTTGCAGACATAGCCTGCAGGAGCAAAAGCAGCAATCCGATCTGGTTCATCGAATGTGCAGTACAAAGGGAACCCTTTTCGAACTGCTAAATCGCAACCAAAAGAGGGTCGAGTTTTTGTTACACCAATAATTTCCATATCGTCTTGGGCATCAATTGCATCTGCAACTCTCTTACCAATAGTCCCATATCCATTTATTGCAACCTTTACCACCATGATGCTCAACCCTATGGCATAAGCGAATGTCAATAAACAGTTCGCGGTGGAAAGCAGTTCAAAAATACAAGAAAAACCAATCACAATGACGCGAGGTTATTTGACCGACATTCACCGCCATAGGAACATGGCGGGAGCCCAAGATGTTGTTGAACGCTCTATGAGTATCAATGCTAAGTTTTTACCAAGGCTCAAAGCGGCTGTAGAACAAAACGCTCTCCTACGAATCGGCTGGACTGGTTCCGGTGAAGAAGTTCCAAAGAATGGTGAAGTCGGATTATGCCCTGGTATTCCCGACGGAGCACGAATAAAAGCACTTGGTAAACTCGGGTCATGGACATCTCCGTTTGGAGCTGGTGGTAAATTCAATGTCGAAGGCGAAGTCGGTTCATTCTTCGGAGCATACAACCATGGCAGCACAGTCACATGCACTGGTTTTATTGGCCGCTGCGGTGGATTTATGATGCAAGAAGGAACTCTTGTTGGCTCTGAAGGTGCAGATTCAGATCTTGGCATGTTCATGTCAGAAGGAACAATCTATGTTCAAGGGCAGGTTGGATCACGACTTGGAAACGGAATGACGGGAGGATTGATTATCATTCAAGGCGATGTTGAAGAGGATGCTGGCATTGCCATGAAGGGTGGGAGGATTATCATCGAAGGACGCTGTCCTACACCACCGCATGGCATCAGTCTTCGTCCACTCAATGCAAAAGAAGTCAAGGAAGTAAATTCAATTTTATCTGATTATGACACGGTCTTATCGGATGATGCACTCTGTCTTGAACCGAATAATGAGGTTGGAATGGAAGTACAATCGAATCACGTCTCATCAGGTGATTTATCTACAATAGGCCTCGTACCGATGGGCGAGCAACCTCTCATCGATAATCATCCAGTTGATACATTCGCTTTTATTCCAGGTACAGAAGATGAAGCACCAGCAATATTGTTGCCGATTCCAATTCTACCACGCATCCCTGATGGAAACCTACTGCAGAAAGAAGACAATAGTTCGGGCAGATTAACTCGAATTCAAAGTCAGCCATTCCTAGTTATCGAAAACCCTCGCCCTATTGATATCGTGCAACTCAACCTGCAATCGCTTTGCAATTTGATTGCAACCGCTCCAGTAGTCTCGGGTGTTTGCATAGACATGGACAGTTTGCCTTCGATGAATCCAGAAGAAATCGATGGATTGCTCGTAGCAATTCGAACTCTTATGACCTCACAGTCGCCAATTATGACTTTACAAGGAATCTCTCGAATTCAGTCACACCATCAATCTTCAGCATATCATGAGATTCAGGCTGCTATTTCGCGAATTGAGGATGGTTCGGGGACACCTGAAGCTGCAACTTTACCCATCATGGGCCGCTCCAAAAAGAACGAATTGGAAAAAACATCCGTCATCACAGCACTTGAATTTGGTTTCACTTCGGATGCACATGATGTCATCGTTGCCCGGTGTGCAGGTGCTGATTTTGTAATCACAGAACCGCCCATGCTTGAAATTGAGGATATTGAATATTGGTTACAGGGACTCACCATTGATCTGCAGAACACTCTCCGAAATTTGGGCTTAGATTCGATAGACATCTTACAACGCTCACATCTAAGAGCATTAGACCATGATACTGCGTCGGTAAGTGGATTACGAATGTCAGGTTATGAGCGACCATTACCTCATTGGTTTGCACGCTAGGGTGATACTATGCCAACAATATCTGTTGAACAAAGCCTCTTGGCCCGATTAATGTCAGACCACGGATGCACTCATGACATCGAAGATGTCGACCACAGGCTTCCGTTACTGGGTACTGACATAGATACGTGCAATGAAGACACATTGGATATTGAGATATTCCCCGATCGCCCTGATTTATTGAGTGGTGAAACACTCTCAGTTGCGATGAGATCATTCCTACACAACAAACCTACATTGGAACGAATATCGTTACAAGAAAGTGGAATCGACATTACCGTCGATTCGGAATTGAAAACCATACGACCAGTCATTCTTGGTGCTGTTGTGAAAGGACTTCAAATGAAGGATGATCATGAAATGGATTTGTTCATAAAAAATCTCATGGATCATCAAGAAAAGTTACACTTCGCTTTGGGGCGTGGAAGAAGAAGAGCAAGCATTGGCGTTCATGATCTTAACTCAATTCAAGCACCATTGAAGGTAAGATCTGTACAAAGAACACATTCCTTCATACCCTTAGCAAATGAGACCGAAATGGATATTGACACAATACTCACACAACACCCCAAGGGCATCGATTACGCACATCTTCTCGATGGAATGGACTTGGTACCAATCATTGAAGATGCCACTGGCTCTGTATTGTCCTTCCCTCCCATCATTAATGGGGCTCACACAACAGTGCATTCGGGAACTCGGGATTTGTTTATTGATGTCACTGGTTGGGATAGAAGAGCTTGTGAATCATGTCTCATGTTGGTTGCCTTGCAGGCCAAACAACGTGGAGGAGAAATTCAATCAGTAAACCTCACCGATTGCAACGGAAACAAAGAGGTTCTACCTAATTGGAATCCAGTCACACATAGAATCCCAGAACGTTTGGTTAAGACAATACTTGGAAGAGAATTGACAGATGAGGAAATGAAACAATCTATGATTCGAATGGGTGGTGAATTTGTCGGAAGAGACCTCGCCAGAAGTGAAGAAATTCAAGAAGGAAATTCCATGCAGTTCGCTCATGAGGGTGAGCATATGCTTCTTTTTGAAATGCCTCGTTGGAGATTTGACATTTTACATCCAGTCGATATCGTAGAAGACCTTGCCATTGGGCATGGATTTGAGGACTTGGGAGAAGATGTTCCTCGTGCCCCAATGAATGCAATTCCAAGAGAAGATGAACATCTTCGTAGAAGAATCAGAACGTCAATGCAAGGAATGGGTTTTATGCAAATCCAATCACTCACATTATCGAACGAATTTGATCAGTTTGAGAGAATGCGATGGATTCCAACCAATGAAATTACACAGATTACCAATCCAATCACTCAAGAACACACGATGATGAGACAGTTTCTACTTCCAGGATTGTTAAGACTTTTAGCAACAAACCGTCATCATGATTTACCACAATCGGTCTACGAATTAGGGACCGTTGTTCGGGATCATAAAAACATGCAAAGGCTGGCATTTATCTCTGCTGAACGGAGTGGTGGATTTGCTGCAATTCGCGGAAGAATTCAGGCTTTTCTGAGAGATATGGGGGCATCACATGTAGAAATTGAACCCCTTCCTGACAATGAAGGACCATGGCTAGCTGGACGAGCAGCAAAAGTACTCATCAAAGGCGAATGGGTTGGTTGCTTTGGAGAGATAGACCCCTCCATTGGCCAAACATTTGAATTGCTTGTTCCAATGAATGCTGCTGAATTTGATGTTGATGGATTGAATCGGTGCCTGATAGATCCAGTTTGAGATGATGGTATGTGTGGTCGGTTTGCTTTCGATGGAGAGCAATGGCCAGATGTCGTGACTGCCCAACCGCCAGATATTGATCCGAATTACAATATATCGCCTCAAGACAACGTTCATTGCCTTAGTTTGGAAAATAAGATTCAGAGGTTCACTCCGATGAGATGGGGGCTTCGACCATCATGGAGGAAGCAAAGTTCAATGGAACCAATCAATGCACGAATCGAAACAGTATCAGAAAAACCAATGTTTCGGGATGCATTTGAGAGAAGACGCTGCCTAATTCCAGCAAATGGTTGGTATGAATGGAAAACCACACCAAGTGGTAAAGTTCCATTTTATCATCAATCAAAGGAAGATAAGACAATCTTTTTCGCGGGGATATACGAAAATTGGGAAGATGACAACCAAGCAAAAAGGACATTTTGTATTTTGACTACAGCTTCACATGATTCAATATCTCATATCCATGAAAGAATGCCTGTTATCGTTCCCGAATACTCCGTCATCAACTGGTTGGAGAGAGGGATATTCGAAGTCAACTCTTCACCAATAAATTTCTATCCCGTCGATCGAAAGGTCAATTCATCCACCGCACAGGGGGTTGGGCTGATAACTCCGCTACGAACATTATTCGATTAAGAATATGCAACATACGAGCCGTCTGCTTGTTTCACATGAGGTGTTGGCAGGAAACTTCCGTCATCTTTTTTCTCGTAGTAGTAGCCATCTGTGTGATGAAACCATTCGACAGTCGATTTGGGTTTGTCATTATCTGTAACTCCATCGTATTGATCGGCAACATTGGCTGAAGCAGTAACGGTTGTATCACCACCACCAAACAATGCGAGTGCATCTTTGTATGCTGCATCGTTTCTCTCGACGGATTGGGCGTGTTTTTCTGTGTGAACCTCTTCATTTTTCCGATATACAATCGCTTCTGGAGGTTTTTCGTCAAGTTCAATTGATTTATTCTTCGAACGCTTGAAAGGCCAGAATGGAGGCATAGATGGTCCTATCATTTTCTATTCATATTACTTTGGAATTCATGTGAGCATCTTGCCGTGTGCTTCAAATCCCATAGGTCATAGCACAGACATGAACAACAAATGCATTGGATTCGCATTGTTGTTCGTACTAACAATGCCATACCTAGTTATTGCAGATACAGATACACGCGTAGAGATTACACCAATGGAACACTTTGTGGCTTATCCTGGAGATACAGTGCAACAATATGTAGATGTTGAGTACTTCGGAGAAGATTCAACCACTCTTAAACTTGAATTGCAATTCAATCTTCAATCTTCTTTTTCTGGTAACGGTCAAGAGATTGTCTTTGCACCAGGAGAAACAAATCGATTTTTGTGGACAATGACATTACCCCAATCGACACCGTACGGTGACGAAACATTGGGCATTTCGATAATTGATCAATCAGATAACGAAATATTTTATCTCAATGTAACAACACAAATCACTGCGCCATCTGCAATCCAGTTCGGCAACACCCAGACATCCACTTTTACCATTGACCCTGGAATCACAACAAATGTAGCGACTAATATTACGAGTAATGCATCACTACACGATGAAGTTACATTCAGTCTCCAAACTACATCTAACTGGAATTGGGGTTGGAACATGGAAGAGATTCAAGGTCAAGATTCAAAGCTGACCCTATCACCTGATTCGATGGATTTTGTTCGTATTTGGGTTGAAGCACCACTTGTTATCGATGGTTCCCCCCTTGCATATGAAGGTCCAACCTTCATCTTGACTGGAACATCCGGGCTTGATTATGCAGTTATTACATGGGAATTCTCTCTTGAAATCACAGCCTTCAGAAATGTGAGTATCGATTCTATTGAAGCCAATGTAACCCTTGACCCAGGAGGAAATGATCGCATCGATGTCATCGTACGCAACACTGGGAATACACCCGATACCATTTCGATGATGCTCGGAAATATCGTTATTGATGGTGTGTCAAAACAGCTTGAGAACTCAGATCGATTATCAATTGATGGATGGACTGTTGCTCTATTCAACGCCTTTGAAGATACGATTTTGTTCCCAAACGAAACGAGGATAATACAAATCGGAATTGAAGCCCCTTTACAAACAAGTGGAACCATCTCCGTTGACCTATTTATCAACCCAACAAATTTCCCTTTCCGTACTGTGCAAAATACTGCAATAGCTGAAATCGATTGGATTCGTAGTGTCGAAGAAAACCTACTGCCTGCTGATTGTTTGTACATTCAACCAGGCGATTCATGTTTTGCAAATCTTGAAATTGAGAACAAAGGGAACTACAATGATCAGTTCAGGATTGAAATTCTTTCATATCCTAATTTTGTATCATCTGTTGACATTCCTTCGGAAATAATCACAATACCTCGATATGGAAGTACGATCGAAGAGGTTCTTGGAATCAACATCGATAAAAATGCAACCGCATATACTCAGGGAACTGTTGAGTTTCAAATGAAATTTGAAGGCAGTACAATTGTCAATGTCTATGAAATTGAAGTTCTCGTTGGACCGAATGTGAACTGGACCTTTTTAGATGCTAATTCAGAGGTCGATTCGACGGACACGTTGAGTTTTTCAGTACGATTACGTAACGGCGGAAACCTGGATGATGGACTCATCGTTCAACTTCGATCTTCGCATTCCACAGACATGGGATTCAATCCTCCAGAGAGAGCTATTGTCGAAGATGGGGTTGAAAACCCGAGAACTTTTGAAATTGAAAGTTTGCCTCGAGATTCAAATTTCACATTAAGAGGGACTGCAGAGATTCCAACAAATCAAATTGCGAATGGAACCCTTGTCCTCGACATTGTTGTTCGTTCGGTATTTGATCCAGAAACTGAATTTATTTACACAATTGAGCATGAATTTTTAGGAGAGAGTTGGATTATAGATGAAGAAGAGGATTCGTATTCTTTTGCAGAATTTGCATCCGACATGACGGATTTGTTTACGGCATGGTGGCTGGTTATTGCCGCCATTGCGATTGCCTCCGTAGTCCTCAACAAAGCAGTGCGTGATCGCATTCAGAGAAAAGAATTGGAACATCTGCACAAGAATTTGAATGAACAAAAACCCGAAGAAGAAGGCGATTGGCTGCAAAAATTTGAGCGTAAAGAGAACACAGCCCCAAAGATCCCAGAGAGCCCACAAGTATCTTCAGAGCAGTTTGAAGCCGCATTCAAAGCCTCATCAAAAGGACCTTCTCAGGCCCAAGAACCACTTCCAGAAAAGGTTCGAAATGTTGCAACAACCGTTTTAGATCATCATGCCCTAGAGGCTCAGAAAGCCCAAATCGATGAGATCACTCATGCAATACAATCGGATGGAATTGCAACTCAACACATCGAAAATCAAAATCTCAAAGCAGTTCAGAATGTGGCAGAACGTACTATTCGCCATGATACTCAAAATTTAATGTCAGGCAAACAGGTCAATGAGACAGTGTTGCCGTCCAAATCCAAACAAACTGATGATTTTGATCTATGAGGGAAAACATGCGATTGGTTGGTGTTGATGAGGCTGGAAGAGGACCTGTTCTCGGACCCCTCGTGGTTGGTCTTTTATCGATTCCAAAAGAAGATGAATTCATGTTAGAAGAACAAAACATCGAAGATTCAAAGCATCTTACGCATGCAAAGCGCAAACTGCATTATGATTGGTTGAAAAAGCAAGCCGATGAGAGGGGATGGTATGTTGAAACAATTATTTGTCCGCCAAATCGTATCGATACGGCTGTTTACGGTCAAGGTCTGAATATATTGGAAGTGGATCTTTTTGCATCTATCCTTAATCGCCATCATGAAACATTCAACAAAGATCTTGATGTTTTACTCGATGCTTGTGACGTTAATGAAGAACGATTTAGAAATCGGATTTCTGAACGATTGAATGGTTGGCCGTGGATGCAGACAACAATGATTGCAGAACACAAAGCAGATACGAACCACCGTATTGTTGGTGGAGCCTCTATTCTTGCAAAAGTTGTTCGAGATATGGAAATCGAGCGTATAGGCATTGAACTAGGCAAGCCTGTTGGGAGCGGTTATCCATCAGATCCAAACACAGTGAAAGCATTACCAGATTTGATTAAGGAAAATGCAATCCACAACGAAATACGTTGGTCTTGGGCAACTGTTGAGCGATTTTGGCTGAAGCACTATGATTCACCACTACCAAAAAGGGAACTATCTGGACCAAACCTCTTTTCCAATCCAGATGAAGCAACGAGTTCATGAAGCAATGATGACAGGCCAGTTTATGTCGTGGTCACCAGATGCTGAGACTCAAGACTTAATTTGGCATCTTTCCTTGCAAAACGCATTTGAATATGATGGAAAAGGTGCTGCTGGTTCAGTTATTGGACGCATCATGAGTACTCGTTCAGATCTTCGCCAACACGGAGGACAGATTAGCCCTCTAGTCGCTCAAGCGGTTGCTAAAGCAAATTCACTCGCTCAAGAAAAAGGCTTGGAGCATATTGAAACTCTTCTTCTCGAAAAAGCCCCTCATCTTCTTGAAGGACGCCAAAAGCAGGAAAGACGAGAAGGCCTGCCTCCTTTGAAAAATACTGATGGGAAAGAAATCGTCCTTCGATTTGCTCCCAATCCAAATGGTCCACTCTCGTTTGGTCATGCTCGAGGTGTCGTCATCAATGGCACATATGCCCATGAACATAAAGGAACGCTTATTCTAAGATTTGATGATACAGATACGACAGTAAAACCACCAATGTTAGATGCTTATGATGTCATTCCACAGGAAGTTGAGTGGCTCCTTGGCCGTCCTGCGGATCGAATCGTCATCGCAAGTGATCGAGTCCCATTATATTATGAACATGCTAAACAAATGTTGAACGAAGGTTTTGGATACATCTGTCAATGCCCTGCCGATGATTTCCGCACTTTCCGTGAAACGAAGCAGAATTGTCCATGTCGAGATAAATCTGTGGAGGAAAATATGGAGGGATGGAACCTCATGTTAGATGGCACATACCAACCAGGGGATGCGGTAGTCCGCGTGAAAACTGATATGACTCTAAAAAATCCTGCATTACGTGATTGGCCTGCATTGAGGATTCAAGATACTGAAAAGAATCCTCATCCAAGACCACAAATTGGGTCTACCTATCGTGTATGGCCGCTATTGGATTTCCAAAGCGCAGTAGAGGACCAACTCCAAGGTGTAACACATATCGTACGAGGCAAAGATCTTATGGATTCGACACGGAAACAAACACTCCTGTACCAACACTTTGGATGGGATTATCCGGAGACAATTTACTGGGGAC
>Ga0213865_10000927_pt1 | contig 19344 bp, 30 predicted proteins | sample PICome_6_FD_160100 | JGI IMG/M metagenome (GOLD analysis project Ga0213865, IMG submission 160100) | Coastal seawater microbial communities near Pivers Island, North Carolina, United States - PICO282 | ecosystem: Environmental > Aquatic > Marine > Coastal | place: USA: North Carolina...
TGAAACTCAAAACTCTCATCACACAAGATTACAATTAATGGAAGCTGATCTTGAAAAGAATACAGAGTTTAGAATCAAATGGCCAAGAGGATTAATGGGTTCACTTCCCGCTGATTCTGAGCAGTTCATGCTTATCGAAGATCTGTATAAACAAGTAGAAAAAATGCAACAGACTCAAGAAATGAACATGACAAACAAAGTAAATATAGAATTTTTAATGAAGCAAATGGACAAAGCATTAAAAGATATTGAAAAATTAAAAGATAAACAAAGGGAGTTTGCAAATGGAAACGGTAATTACTAGTGTCGTTGCTCTTTGTATGTTTATAGCAGGGGAGTTAAAAGAACATAGAATACAAGAATCAATGAGCGATTGTTTGAAAGGTAAAAGACTTGCAGAACGTGATCAAAATGTTAATGTACAGTACATGTGCGGGAAGGTAGAAGCAGAACTTGAGTCAAATATAGATGGCTCAAAATCAATTAAAAAAATTATTACAGCGAAATGAATTTAATAGATCTCTTCCCTGTTGCATTAGGTGTTGTAGAATTTGAAAAACATTTTGAATTAGATAAATTATTGACTGAACATTGTTTAAACATAAAAGATAAAGTAAAAAAAGGTGGTTCGAATTGGGAATCAGATGTTTTTAATACTTGTGGTAGTTATTCGATTTTTAAAGATTCAAATTTTGAATTATTAAATGATTGGGTTTTTAAAAATGTGCTAGATTATTCAAAAACGGTTGGTTATGACGAAGAACCTATAAGCAAACAAGCTTGGTTTAATATTTATAGTGAACACGATTATCAGGAAACACATGATCACATGGGACACGATGTTTCAGCAATTTATTATTTAAAAGTTCCAGAAAATTCTGGAAAAACTTTTTTTGTTTCTCATGAAGCTAAAGGATTGAAAGAAGTTTTTATAAAAGAAAATCCTTACACTTGGAACAAATTTTATTTAGACCCAAAACCAGGACAGTTAATTATTTTTAAATCTAATTTACCTCATGGTGTAATCCAAAATAAATCTAAAGATTACAAAATATCTTTAGCTTATAATTTTAAATTTTAAAAAATGAATTTAAGTAGAAATTTTAGCCTTCAAGAATTAATTAAATCGGACACAGCTGTTCGTAAAGGTATCAATAACAATCCAAACGCAGGTCAAATAGAAAAACTAAAAGCACTTTGTGAAAATATTTTGCAGCCCGTACGGGACCATTTTGGTAGAGTTAAAATTACTTCGGGATTTCGTAGTGAAGATTTATGTCTTGCTATCGGATCAAGTCGAAACAGCCAGCATGCTAAAGCTGAGGCCGCAGACTTCGAATGTGTTGGAGTTGATAATGCTGAAGTTGCTGATTGGATTAAAATGAACCTTGAGACAGATCAATTGATATTGGAGTTCTACACTCCTGGTGAGCCCAATTCTGGATGGATACATTGTAGTTGGATACCTGAAGGAAGACGTGAACAATTTATGCATGCATATAAATCAGAAGGTAAGACAAAATATAAACCAATAATAGGAAAGGCTAAGGATTTAGTATAATGGCAATAGGACGAGGACAAATATCTGCACAAATAGATGGTAAGTTAAGAGGTGCTAGAGGTGAAAAAAAGAAAAAACTACAAGTTAAAAAGAAACCCAACAGCAAAAAGTCTAAGGTCTTCAAAGTTTAGTCAAAAAGTGATACAATCTAAGAAATTGTATAACCGTAAAAAGGACTTAAATGGCAACTTCAGGAACTACGAGCTTTAACCTTAATATAGATGAAGTAATTGACGAAGGTTACGAAAGATGTGGTCTTAGCACTACTTCTGGTTATGAAATGCGTTCTGCTAGAAGAAGTTTAGATTTATTATTTGCTGAATGGGGTAACAGAGGTATTCACCTTTGGAAAACAGAATTAAACGAAATACCTTTAGTGTCTGGTCAAGCTGAATATGCAGTCGATGCAGATGTTAACGATGTATTAGAAGCTTATGTATCTTCAAGTGCAGCAGCATCAGATGGTGTAAATACACAAGATGTTTCTTTAACCAAAATTGATAGATCGGCGTATGCTGCGCTACCTAATAAATTAGCGTTAGGGCAACCGTCACAATATTATGTAGATAGACAAACTACTCCAAATATATATTTATATCAGGCACCTGATTTAAACACATACAACACATTAAAGTTTTATGTAATTAAAAGAATTGAAGATGCTGGTGCATACACAAATGATGCCGATGTTGCTTATAGATTTTTACCGTGCATGTGCGCAGGGTTGGCTTATTACTTAGCTATGAAAAAAGCTCCACAGCTTGTACAACAAAATAAATTAATTTATGAGGATGAATTGAAAAGAGCGTTAGATGAAGATGGTCAAAGAACATCTACATACATCACTCCACAATCTTTTTATCCTAACGGAGTATAATTATGCCAAAATGGGCTACAGGAAAAAGATCACAATCAATATCGGATAGATCAGGAATGGCATTTCCATACACTGAGATGGTGAAGGAATGGAATGGTTCTTTAGTTCATTATTCTGAATTTGAACCTAAACATCCACAGATAAGAAGAAAGTACAATGTATCTGATGCAATAGCTTTACAAAATTCAAGAAATCAAAAGTTTCAACAACCAACCCAAGAATTTACAGATGATCAAACAATTTCTGATTCTGGTGGAATTACAGTCGGAGTTGCTAACTTATCCTTACCAGGAGATTTTGCATTTATTAATCAAGGAACATCAGCTATGACGCCTGCTGATCCTTCCCTACAAAATAGAAGAAGACAACTAGATGCACTAGTTGGTCAAGCGGAGGTTAGTATAACTTAATGGCAGTTACGTATGCAAATTTTTTAACACAAGTAAGAAACTACACTGAAGTAGACAGTAATGTTTTAACGGATAGTATTATTCAAGATTTTATAAGATCAGTAGAACTAGATGTTGCCGGTAAAGTTGATTATGATGATTTAAGAAAATATTCAACTTCTACATTTACTTCAGGAAATAGATACGTATCATTACCTGCAGATCTAACCATAATTAGATCTGTTCAAGTTATTGATGGCTCTACAAGAACTTTTCTTGAAAGAAGAGATACAAGTTTTATCTCAGAATACAACAACAATGCGGCTACAGGTTTACCTAAATATTGGGCTAACTGGGATGATTTTAATATATTTGTAGCTCCTATACCAGATTCCGCATACACTGTACAAATCAATTACATCACAGATCCACCACAGTTTACATCTTCCAACAATACATTTTTGTCTACTTATCAAGAATCAATGTTGTTACATGGCGTGCTTACTGAGGCTTTTAGATATTTAAAAGGACCGCAAGATATGTACAAGCTGTATGAAAGTAAGTATAATGAAGAAGTACAGAATTTTGCTCTTCAACAAATGGGGAGAAGAAGACGTGCGGAATATGATGATGGGGTGCCTAGAATTAAGATACCTTCACCATCACCAAATACGTAATTTTAAAGGAGAACAATTATGGCAATAACAACTAACGCAATTTGCAATTCATTCAAAAAGCAATTGTTAGGTGGTGAGCACGATTTTGATTCAGGTGGAGATACATTTAAATTAGCAATGTATACTTCAGTTGCAACACTAGGTGCATCAACAACTAACTATTCAACATCAGACGAAGTTTCATCTTCAGGCTATACTGCAGGCGGTAAAGCTTTAGTTAACAGCGGTGTAAAAGTTTCATCAGGAGTAGCAATTACTAACTACGCTGATTTATCTTTCACTGGAGTTACACTAACAGCTAGAGGTGCTTTGATTTACAACACAACTACTGACGGTGGTACAGGCACTACTGAAGCAGTTGCTGTATTAGATTTCGGTGGAGACAAGACTGCAACATCTGGAACATTTACAATCCAGTTCCCTGCATTCACAACTTCTGCTGCAATCTTAAGAATTGCGTAATTAAGGAACTAAAATGATATGGCTACTGGATGGGGTAATAAAACATGGGGAGCATCAGATTGGGGAGACCTATCTGACGAAACCGTCTCAGTCAGTGGCGTATCATTAACCACATCTACAGAACAATCATCAACTGTCGCTAACGCAAATGTTGATGTAACTGGATCACAACTCACATTTACAAACGCAGGAGCCGTTGCAGGTGCATCATCTGATGTATCGGTCACAGGTATTCAAGCAAATCTTTCTATGGGAGAGGAAGATATTGCAAGAGGTATTCAACAAGATGTAACTGGCTCACAATTAACTACAACACCAGGTGCTGTCACTATTGATGATCAGTTTTTAATTGGTGCGGGTTGGGGTAGAGATGCTTGGGGAAGTTTAGCTTGGGGTGATGCATACTCAGTTCAATTAAATGGTATTTCATTAACATCTTCTATTGGAGATGAAACTGCATTTACAGATGTGGTTGTAGATGTGACAGGTTCAGAACTTACATCTACTTTTGCAAATCCTTCATTTTCAATTCAGATTGATCAAGATATATTTGTACTAGCTTCTGAAGATCAGTTAGATGCTGAAATTGGAACTATCGCAGATGTTACGGGCACAGCTACAGTAGATGTAACAGGTATCGAATTAACAAGTACAATAGGCCAAGTAATACCAGAACCAAGAATTGATATACCCGTTACTGGTATTTCAGCTTCAACGACTATTGGAGATATATCTCTAATTCAGTCTACTGTAGAACCTGCAACAGGACAAGAATTAACGGCTACCGCAGGTCAAGCAGATCAAGCCTCTAAATACCCTGTTAATGGCATAGAACTGACAGGTTCTGTAGGTTCTGTTACAGCTACTGGAGTAGCAAATGTAGTTGTCACAGGAATTTCAGCTTCTATTTCAGCTGGCCAAGTTAACGTTACCTCATGGCAGGAGATAGATCCGGGTGTAACGAATGTTTGGACAGAGGTTGATTTAGCTGCATGATTAAGGTAAAATTATAATTATTTAGGAGACAAAATTTATGACATCTAGTTATTCAACAGATCTAAAACTCGAACTAATGGTCACTGGCGAAAACGCTGGTACATGGGGTGATAAAACAAATACAAATTTAAATTTAATTCAACAAGCAATTGCAGGTTATGAAGCTGTAACAATTACAGATTCAGCGACTACTGCTTTAGTTATGTCCGATGCTACATTGTCAAATGCACGTAACATGATTATTAAGTTTGCAACTATAACTTTAACCGGTGCAACTACTGTAACAATTCCAGATGGAATTGAAAAATTTTACATCTTTGATTGTAGTGGTATAACTGATGCAAACAATCTTACAATAAAAACTGCTAGCGGTACTGGTTTCTCTCCAACTACTGCTGGAGCTGCAAGTCCAAAAATTTTTGCAGCTTATTCAGATGGAACTAACATCACAGAAATTTCTTTAAACACTTTAGGTGGAACAATTGCAACAGCTCAAATTGAAGCCTCAGCAATTACAACTTCATTGATTGCAGACGATGCTGTAACTTCTGCAAAAATTTCAGACAATGCAATTACAACTGCTCTGATTTCAAACGCAAATGTTACAACTGCAAAGATAGCTGACGATGCAGTAACCGCTGATAAACTTGCTGACACTGCAGTAACTGCAGGAGATTACACTGCAACAAATTTAACTGTAGATGCTCAAGGTAGAATTACCGCTGCTTCTTCAGGTGCTGGTGCCGCAAACTTTGCGACTGTCTTAATAAAAGCTGGACCTTCTTCAGGAACGTATACTGCTGACCCCACTGCTACAAAATTTCAAGCCTACCTGTATGGTGGCGGAGGCGGAGGCGGTGGATCTACCGAATCTAGAACAGGTGGAACAGGTGGAACTGGTGGATCTGGTTTTTTTTCTGGAGCAGTAACAGGAGGAACTGGTTATAGTTTCTCTGTTGGAGCAAGAGGAAATGGTGGAGCCGGACAATATTCAAATGCCCAAAGCGGTAATGCTGGTGGAGCTACTAATATTACAAACTTAGCAACTGCTAATGGAGGAGCCGGTGGACAAGGTGGTTATCCCGGAGCCAATCCAGCACCCCCAGCAAACCCTGGAGCTGCAGGAAGCGCACCTGGAGCAGATTCTACAGATATAGCTATAGGAGCTTTATTGGGTGATAGAACTATAGGACAAGGAGGAGCCGGTGGACAAAGAGGATATAATACTCCTGCACCCCCAACTGGACAAGCAGGAAGTGCTGGTAACGTTGGTGGATTAGTAATCTTTGAAAATGATGGATAATTAAATTATGGCATATATTATATACACACAAGAAAATAAAGTTTACAGAATAGCTGAAACAGATACGCACAAAGAAGCAATGAATGGTATTGAAAATTACAATGCTGTATCTATTTCTGATTCAGATTTTGCTAAAATTAAAAGAAATGAACTATCTGTAGGTGATTATGATTCAGCTAACTCTCAACATTCAACAACAGCTATAGATATTACAGGATCTTTAGATGGTGATGGAAATGCCGTAGGGACTGTTTATGATGAAAATTCTCTTACTTCATATTTAAAAGATATTAAAGATCAATTAAAAGAATTTGTTGAAAACACTGATAATAGTTCACATGTATTATTCACAACTTGTAATAATTATTTAAATTATTTAACATTAGATTTTTTTCCTGATCAACACGACTTTACAGCTAATCCTATATATAGTTGGGAAAAGTATTGCGAAGATAATTCTATATCATACTTACATCCTTTACAAATACCATAATATTATATAGAAATATCTACGTTTTTATGTAGAAGGTTTGTGTGGACATATTATCAAAAAAAATTGAATTTATTAGTTCAACTGATTATTCAGAAATAATAAAAAATAATAAAAAATTATTACCTGAACCTATAAAATTTAATGTACCTAATTGGTATAAAAACTTAAAACATAATATCGATATGAAAACAGTAAAAGGTTGTATGCCTTTTTTAGACACATTGACCTCCGGATATGTTTTAAAATTTCCTACAGATTATTTTGTAAATCACAATTTTATAAATGAAGATGAAAGAAAAACTTATTCTGAATCTTCATTAAGTGAAAATCCTTTTGTAAGATACGCAGAAAACATACACATTAACAAAAAACTTTCAACTCATTCACCAAGCCAATTAAAAGGATCTCCTGAAATTAAAAAAAATTTAAATTTACCTGTACATAAAATTATTAATCCATGGGTTATAAAAACACCACCAGGATATTCTTGTTTGTTTTTACCACCTATGAATAACACTGATGATAGGTTTTCTATAATTCCTGGTATAGTAGATACAGATACTTTTGAAAATGAAATAAATTTTCCTTTTATTATAAATGGAGATAAATACCCTATATTACAAACAACCATAAAATTAGGAACTCCTTATGTTCAGGTAATACCTTTTAAAAGAAACGACTGGAAAATGAAAATAAATTTTGTTAAAAATAAAAATTTAATAAAAACTAAAATAAGTTTTTTTGAAAACATAATAGATAATTATAAAAATAAAATTTGGAAGAAAAAAAAATGGACTTAAAATCTATAAGTAATATTTGGGAATATATTCACATACTTGATAATGTCATTAAAGAGAAAAATTTAGAAATATTTTTAAAATTATGTCAGGAACGTAAAGAATTTGACGATGGTTATATTATGAGCAAAGGGACTCAAGAAATTAAAGATACAAATATAAGAAACGTAAAAATTTGGCACCCAAATAGTATAAGTGGTTCTATGACTGAAGCACATTGGACTGGATTTTTAGTCAATATGTTTAAAAAAAATTTAAATAATTATAGTCAAAGTATGAACATGGATGCGGACAAACATAAGCTTAATGAAATACAAATATTAAAATACACAAAAGGAGGTCATTATAGGTTTCATAGTGATAGCGGTCCTGTGAATTCTAGAAGCGTGAGTTTAATTTATTTTGTTAACTCTGATTATGAAGGGGGCGATTTGTGTTTTAAAGATATAAAAAACAACCAAGAGTTAACAGTAGAAAAAAAAAGAAATAGGTTAATAATATGGCCTAGTAATTTTATGTATCCACACTCCGTTAAACCAATTACGAAAGGAACAAGGTATTCAATTGTAGCATGGGCAGTTTAAAAAATTTTAAAATAATAAAAAACTTTTTAAATAAAGATGAAACTAATTTGATAGCGAAGTATTGCGAAATAGCACATAGAAATAATATAAGAGATTTTGATGATAGTATAAATAATGCAGATACTTGTTTTTATGGTGACTATTTAGCGGAATCATTACTTTTAAATAAAAAAAATATTATAGAAAAAGAAAGTAATTTCAAATTACTACCTACATATAGTTATTGGAGAACGTATACAAAATATGCTGTTTTAAAAAAACATAAAGATAGACCTGCATGTGAAATATCAGCTACAGTTTCGATAGCTAATGATGGAACTGATTGGCCTATTTTTATGGGTGATAAAAAAATTATTTTAAAACCAGGCGAAGCTGCTTTATATAGAGGATGTGATGTAAGACACCATCGAGAAGAATTATTAGGAGATTATCAAACACAAATTTTTTTGCATTATGTAGATGCTAATGGGCCACATAAAGAATGGCATCGTGATAAAAGAAAGTATTGGGGATTAGGAGCAGTAAATGGTATTTAATCAAAAAGAAGACGGATCTTGTGATATTGAATTTACTGAACAAGAATTAAAAATAATTGCAAAACATAAAAAAATTTTTTTACCTGCTGAAGGACTACGTCATTTCGGAAATGCTTTAGTAAAAATGGTTGCAGATTGGAATATGCATTTTAATAAAGATGTAAAAGAATTACTTACTGATAGCAAAACAGTAGTTGAAGGTCAAGAACCTAAAAATAAAGATGATTCAAGTAGAAAATAATTTTTTAAATAATAATAAATTTTTTGAAATTCAAAAATTAATTTGTAGTAGCAAGTTTCCAATTTTTTTAACAGCTGATTTAAATGTGCTGACACATAAAATAATTGAAGTGGTTGATGAAAAAAGAGAATGTAGTTTATTTCTACAACCTTTAATTTCAAATTTGTGCCATAAATTGAGAGTGAGCCAAGTAATAGAGTCTAAGGTTATTTTACTTCTTAAGAACAAAGAAAATATTTGTTTAAACACAAGTAAAAAAAATTTAAATGAAATATCTTTGAATGACAATTCATTAAGATCAATTTTGTATATAAATTCAAATGATGGGTTTACTCAAATATTAGGGAAAGATAAAATTGTTTCTGTACAAAACAGGCTTTTAACTTTTTCTTCCAATATACCTTACGAAGATAGTACGCCTACAAATACACAATTTAGGATACTTTTAGAGTTAGTCTACACTTTGTAAAACTCATATGGTATAATTCTACATGCCTTTAACAAATGTACAAATAGCACCAGGATTTAACAAACAAGTCACGGAAACAGGAGCAGAAGGTCAGTGGACTGATGGCGACTTTGTTAGGTTTAGATATGGTTTACCCGAAAAAATAGGTGGTTGGGAGCAACTTGTTAATTCATCATTGATAGGTGCAGCAAGAGAACAGTTTGTATGGGCTGATTTAGATGGTCGAAGATATGCAGCAATAGGGACAAACAAAGTTTTAATTATTTATTATGAAGGAGCTTTTTATGATATAACTCCTTTAGGCACAGCTTTAACTGGTTGTACATTTGACACTGTAAACACTTCAGCGACAGTTACAGTAAATAAAGCAGCACATGCATTACAACCTGGGGATCTTTTTACATTTACTTCAGTGACACCTCCCGTAGGTGCTGGATACGTAGCTTCAGATTTTGAAACAAATACTTTTCAAGTAGTCACTGTTCCAGATAGTGATTCTTTTACTGTTACAATGGCTAGCGCAGCAGGGACAACGGTTAGTGGAAGCGGATCTGCAACAGTCAATCCGTACATAAGTGCAGGTGCTTTAGGTTTTACTTACGGCTTTGGTTGGGGAACAGGACTGTGGGGCGGAGGTCAACAAGTATTTGGAACTTTAGATGGAGCTTTATTAGATGACACCGCAGGTACTGGAGGTGTTGGGACATCAATTACACTAACATCAACAACTGGATTTCCAACTTCTGGAACAATAAAAGTTGGCGCAGAATTTATTTCTTACACAGGTATATCTACAAATGATTTAACCGGTATTACGAGAGATGTTGCAGGCACTAGATCTGCTCATGCGTCTGGATCCGGTGTTGAATATTATACTGGTTGGGGAGAAGCATCTTTAGCTTCTACCTTAACGATAGATCCTGCATCTTGGTCTTTAGATAATTTTGGAGAAAAATTAATTGCGACTATTAAAAATGGTCAAACATTCGAATGGAATCCAATCAACTCAAACCCTAATGCATTAACTACAAGAGCAACTGTTGTAAGTGGTGCGCCTACAAGATCTGTTATGTCATTAGTTTCAGATAGAGATAGACATTTACTTATGTTAGGGACTGAAACTACTATTGGTTCTCCAGGCACTCAGGATAAAATGTTTATAAGATTTTCTGACCAAGAAAATATAAATGAATACGCACCAACTTCAGTAAACACTGCAGGTACGTTTAGATTAGACTCTGGAACTAAAATTGTTGGAGCTGTAAAAGGAAAAGACTATACATTAGTTTTAACTGACAATTCAGCTTATGTAATACAGTTTGTTGGTCCACCTTTTACTTTCTCCATCAGACAAGTAGGTTCTAATTGTGGAGCAATTGGACAGCACTCTATAAAATATGTAAATGGAGCTATATATTGGATGGGTGAATCTGGTGGTTTTTTTGTTTATGATGGTACTGTTAAATCTTTACCTTGCCTGGTTGAAGATTTTGTATTCACAAACAAAGGAGATAATCTTGGAATTAATTATCAAAACGGTGAATCAGTATACGTAGGACTAAATCATTTATATGAAGAACTTACTTGGTTTTATCCGAAATCAAGTTCATCCTTTAACGATCGATGTGTTACTTACAATTATCAAAGTAGAACATGGACAACAGGATCTTTAGCAAGAACTACTTGGGTAGATGCTAATTTATATGATGTGCCCTATGCAACGGAATTTAATTCAACAACAACACCAACCTTTCCTTTAATACAAGGTGTAACGAATATAAACGGTGGGACTATTTATTATGCTCACGAAGTTGGAACAGATCAGGTAGATACTGCAGGTAACAAAACAGCTATTCCTGCTTTTATACAATCAGGTGATTTTAATTTAGGTGAAGGACAAGTGTTTATGAGTATGAGAAGATTTGTACCTGATTTTAAATTAATTACAGGTGATGCAGAGATAACAATAAATTTAAGAGATTACCCGTCTAATAATGCTGCATCGTCTCCTTTAGGACCGTTTACAATCACGGGTTCAACTGATAAAGTTGATACACGTGCAAGATCTAGGTTTGCTAGTTTAAAAATAGCTAACACTTCTACAGATCAAAACTGGAGATATGGAACTTTTAGGGCTGACGTACAACCAGATGGAATGAGGGGTTAATGGATCCAATAACACAAAGAATTTTAGACCAACAAAGAGCTATAACTCAAGATCCTAACTTTAATAGCTATGAACCATCTAATGTAAATGGTATTGCAGCTATTAACACTGCACCTGTTAATGAAAACCTTATGGTTGAAAATAATCTTGTCGGACAAATGCCACCTATAGATGTTAAGGGGTTAGCAAAGAATGTTAGTAAAAATCTAATCACCGATTCTGCTATTAAAAAATTAGGACTTGATGGATTAAAAGGGAATATTTTAAAATCAGTTATTGCAGGAAATAATCTTATGGGTTTTTCTAATCCTCTTACAGCAGCTTTTACAGTAGGTTCATTATTACCAGACTCAGCAAAAGGACTTGCCGGTATTTTAAGAAACAATAGAGCACAAAAAGCTATCGAAAGAGATATTATCAGAGACATGCAAGGACAAATAACTACAAGTAGTCCACGTATTACAAACATGCAACCTACCAATCAAGATAGAGGTAGAAATGATAGACCAGGAGGAGCAAACAACACAGCATCAAGTAGTCCATCTAGAGGTACAAGTGGTTTTAATTCTTCGGAGCGAGGAGCAGCATTACATGGCTAGAGTAGATATAATAATACCTGAACCCACTCCTCAGTACACAGAAGAAAACCAAAGACAGGTAACACAGTCTTTAAGAACGATGCAGGATAAGTTAAATACATCATATCAAGAAGAATTAAAACAAGAAGTTGAGAGAATGAGTTGGTATAGTATAAGATTTGGTTGCTAATGAGTGATTGTAATAATGTTAATACAACAGGATCAACAACTCCATCATCTGCAGAGATAGATTTTTTTCTTGCAGTTGCTAAAGGTGATTTCACTGGTTACACAAATGTTTCTAAATTTGGTTCTAATCCAGATATTAAATCATCAGGGTTTGAAACTATTTGGGATGGAAGTAATTTATATCCATGGCCAACAAGTGCTGATACTTTAGATGTGGTGAGCGATGATGCAAACGATGATGACGGAAGCACAGGGGCTAGAACTATTGAGATACAAGGACTAGATTCTTCTTGGAACCTCTTAACAGAAACAGTTACTATGGATGGTACAACTACTGTTACAACTTCAGGAAACTTTCTAAGAGTGTTTAGAGCAAGAGTAGTTACAGCAGGATCAAGTGAAACTAACGAAGGAACAATTACTATGAATCACACAACTTCTGGAGATTTACTTGCACAAATTAGTTTTAACACAATTGGACAAGGTCAAACATTGATGGCTTTGTATACAATACCTGCAGGTAAAACTGGATATATTATAAACATTAATTTTTCATCTGCAAAAGATAGTGAACATACTTTTAGATTAATGACTAGAGATAACACTGTAACTGACGCTGCATGGAATGCTAAAGAATATGCATCAGCTAGAGGTGGGTTTAATAACTGGAGAAAGTTTGCAATCAATAAAGTAACAGAAAAAACTGATATTGATTTTCAAGCAATTGCAAATAATGCATCAGCATGTAATGGAGGATTTGAGTTAATACTCATAGATAACTAATGGCTAACTTTTACAACAACTCATTCTATGATCCAACTGGCACAAGTCCTGAAACTGTTTACACAGCTCCATCAAATGCAAGGGGTATTATACAAAACATACAAGTAACTAATGAATCAGGAAGTAAAGTAGTAAAAGTGGCTGTAACAGATTCTTCTGCTTCTACAACATACCAAGTGGCTTATGCAAGTATCACTGGTCCTACTATTTGTAATTTAGCAAAAGGACCTATTATTTTAGAAGAAGGAGATTCTATATCTATTGAAACTTCTGATATATCTGGTGTAAGTGCAACGCTATCTATATTAGAAATATCAAGAGAAGATCAGAATGGCTAGAAAATTTAAAGATTTTGTAGAAAGAGATAAACCTAGGAAACGTCCTGGCCGTCATAAAAAAAGACTTAACAAAAATGAAAAAAGAGATTATAAACCATACAACAAACAAGGAAGAAAACAATGAGCGATCTCGTAAAAATACCTGCGGAAGCAAAAGAGATTATCAAACACAAAAGAACAGGACAGGTGTATGCTACTAAAGCTGATTTTGATGCTGATGTTGCTGATCCCAACACTGATACTTCTGTGGATGATTTTAGACAAGACCTCGAAATAAAGGTGACAAAAGTTTCTATGGGTGCTAAAACAAAAGAATAATTTTTTTATTCATGATAATTAAACAAGTAGAAAATTTTTTTCCAAGACTTGAATTAATTTTACCTGAAATTAAAAAAATAAAACTATATAATCAAAAAGAATTTAACAAATTTGAAGAAACCAGTGATAATTGGCCAGGTTTTAGAAGTTTAGAGTTTAGACGAACTAATGTTTTTTTGTATGAATTGATTAATAATCTAATGTTTACAAAAAAAATGATAGATAAAGGTTCTTATGATATTACGGCTTTTCTTCATTTAAGGTTAGAAGAACACAATACTCAAGATTGGATACACAAAGACCCTGCATTGTTTACAGCTCTTATTTATTTATCTGATACGAATTTAAATTCAGGCACTTACATATATGACGAAAATAACAATGTAATTAATGATATTAAATGTGTGCAAAATAGATTTGTTATTTTTTCAGGAGATTATAACCATAAAGGTTACGGACATCATGGAAATAATGTGCAAGATGGTAGGTTAACTTTTAATATATTTATAGATAATGTTTAATTTAATTGATAGTTTTTATGACCAAAATGAACTTGGATTAATAATAGTAAATTTGATAAATATGCATTTTAAAGCTACGTATCAACCATCAGTAGAATATCTTGGTGGAGATAGAATGTTAGGATATCCAGTACACGAAACCGATCCTTTTGTTAATTATGAGCCTAAGTGTCCCTATGATATTTTTATCAAAACTTTCATAAAGAAAACTAATATTAAACCTTTATATTTAAAAACATTTTTTAGAAAAACAAAATTATCCGAATGTAAAGAATCACCTTCATGGAAAAAATATAAACAACATCAAGATAGTTATGATTTTGATTTAGCAGGTTTGATATATTTTAACTCTAACAGTTTAAAAGATGGAACATTTTTTTTTAATTCTAAACATGATTTTGAGCCAACGGGTATTATAGGTTCTAAAGCAAATAGGTGTGTTTTTTACTCCGCTGAAACCTGGCACGCACCTACTATGGAGCAAAGTGTAGAAGAAAGATGGACACAACCGTTTTTTATAATATATAAAGAACAAACTTTAAAAAAATTTAAAACAAATAATGAAACCTAGAGGAGCCACTGAGCTACAAATGGAAATGCTACACAAGCATGTTTCAAAAGAACTGCTTGACCAAGTACAAATATGTACTTCTATTCCAGGCAAGGTTCCAATTGATCCAAACAAACTAAACATTCTTTGGCAAAAAAATTCTTGGGATCAACCTAATCTACAACCTTTTTTTAGAAGTAAAGAAAGACACAAAGAATATGATTGGTATGTATTTAATAGTCATTGGAATTATGAAAAATTTAGATACGCTTTTGATATTCCAACCGATAGATCAGTCGTTATTAAAAACGGAATTGAAACTTTTCCAAAAAGAAAAATTTACCAAAAAGGTGATCCAATAAAATTAATTCACCACTGCACACCATGGAGAGGTTTGAACGTGGTGCTTAGAGCTATGCAAGAAATTAAAGACTCTTCTATTAGTTTAGATGTTTATAGTTCAACACAAGTTTACGGTGATGAATTTAAAAAACAAAATGATGATCAATTTAAACCACTATACGAACAAGCTGAACAATTATCTAATGTAAATTATATTGGCTACAAACCGAATGAATACATAAGAGAAATAATGCCAAGTTATGATATGTTTGTATATCCATCAATATTTGAAGAAACATCATGTGCATCTGCTTTAGAGGCGTTGGCTTCTGGTGTTCATGTTATCAGTAATAATTTTGGTGCTTTATATGAAACATGTGCTGAATGGCCAGTGTACGTTAACTACTCTACAAATTACGAAACAATGGCTAAGGATACTGCAGCAGCAATTGAAGTAGCAGCTGGTTATTTACATGAATCATTCATACAAGAGCATTTAGAAGAACAACAAAAATTTTATAAAAGATTTTACAACTGGAATAAAAAGGGAATGGAATGGGCAAGCTTTTTACAAGGAGCCTTAAATGCAAGAAAATAAAACTTATGTAAATGAAGATACCTACCAAACCCTAAAAGACCTACAGGTAAAACCTTTAAATACTCCTCAACCTTACGAGAAAAGTATTCAACCACTTTGGAAAACGGACAACGGACAACGGAAAAGTAAAATATCTTTGTTTGTTGCAACACCTGTACATAGCGATTGTTCAATTCATTACGCACAAGGATTGTTAGAATTACAAAAAATGTGCATGGAGAAAAAAATTGATGTGCAGTTTCAATTACTTAAATCATCCTTAGTTACACAAGGAAGAAATTTGTGTGTATCAGGTTTTATAGAATCTGGAATGACACATATGTTATTTGTTGATTCAGATATATTGATGAATGCAGGGTCTATTTTTAAAATGATAGACAGAGATAAAGATGTTATTTCAATTCCGTATCCACTTAAAACCTTTAATTGGGATAAAGCTTTTGATGCAATTAAAAAAGGTGAAGTAAAGAAACCATCTGATATTCACAAATGGACCAATAGTTATCCAATGAGAGTAGACGACACTAACGATATTGTGGTAACTGAAGGTGTAATAGAAGTAACACATAGTCCAACAGGATGCATGTTAATTAAAAGAGAAGTATTTGATAAAATGATCAAACATTATCCAGATAAAGGTATAGTTCAAAAGACAGTTATTAATGGTGAGTATGTAAATAGACCTCATCTATGGAACTTTTTTGACTGTATTCATGACCCCAAAACTAAGACATATTTAGGTGAAGATTTTAGCTTTTGTAAGCTGTGGAAAGATATAGGTGGTAAATGCCATGCCTTTATAGATGATCCGATTATGCATATTGGAGAGCATCAATATTCAGGACGTTTTGCCGATGAGTTGATAATACCTAAGTAAAATGGTAATATTAAAAACTTAAGATCTTAATTAGGAGAATTTATTTATATGGCTATTCAAGCATTATTACCTTACGCATTAGCAGCATATGGTGGTTATCAAGGATACAGGGGAGCAAAAGATGCCGGAGCATCAGGACTTGGAAGAATACTTGGTGGTATTACGGGTGCTTACACTGGTTATAATTTAGGAGCTATGGTTCCAGGAACAGTTCCTTATTCTCAACTAGGACAAACGTATGGTTCTACGATGCCTCTTTTAAAAAGTTTACCAGGACAACAAATTATAAACCCTTTATCAGCTAACACAATTACTCAAACTCAAAATCAAGGTGGAAGTCTTTTAGATATTTTAAAAAGACAATCTACAAAAGAAGGAGCTAAGCCGGGTGACTTAGAATTTAGCCCAGGAAAAGTTTCAGCTGCAATAGCTGCAGGAACTTATTTAAGTGGTGCGTTTGATCCACAACCAACAGATATTTATACACCGGGATACAATATGGGTTATTTAGATCTACAAGCTAATAGACCTGGCTACACTTATATAGATCCAACAACAGGTGAAGAAAAAGCATACGAAAAAGTATATGCACCTGAAGAAGCAGGTATAGGAGATCCTAGAATGGGTTCTTACTCTATGAATGTTAAGAGATTAAATACAGGTGGTATAGCACAAATACAAAAATTTAATGAAGGTGGTGTAAACTATCTTCCATCAAAAGTTTCTCATGACGAAAACGATGCTAATAATTATGTACGAGCATCAGGTTATGTTGAAGACGGATCTGGAAACGGAGATAAAGACGAAGATACAATGTTAGCTCAATTAGCGGACGGAGAGTTTGTAACAAGAGCAGATGGAGTATTAGGCGCTGGAATCATAGCTGGAGCAAATCCAAATAGTATGAAGGATATGAGAGAAAAAGGCGCTAAATATTTCTACGAACAACAAGCAAAATACAAAAGAGTATTTGATTTATTGAAGGAGAAAAATGGCGACAGCGAACAAAAAACAAATTAAACCATTAGTAAGTATTTTACCACTAGAGCCTAAAGACATAGAAAGATTTTGGCCGTTAGCTGAATTTATGATTACAGAAGCTTTAGCTTTTTCTGGTAAATACGCAGATTCTTCTTGGGTTATGGATGAACTTAAAAAAGATACTATGCAGTGCTGGATCATGTTTGGCTCAGATGAATTTGAAGAAAATAAAGTTTTTGGTATTTGTGTTGGTAGAATTGGTATAATGCCAAACTATAATCAATACGAAATAGTAATATGTACAGGTAAGAGAAGAGAACTTTGGGAAGATAATTTAATTACAACAGTAACAGATTTTGCAAAAATAAATAAATGTAAAAGAATGAGTATAATGGCCAGACCTGGTTGGGAAAAAGTTTCCAAAAAATGGGGATGGAAAAAGAAACACGTACAATTAGAGAAATGGATATAATATGAGTTTTTTTGGAGGAGGAAGATCACAAGCACCAGCAACACCAAGCTCACAAACACAGTTTGTTAGAGAAGCACCAGGTATTGAAGAACGTAAAATAGAATTAATGGACATTGCGAGACAAGTCGCACAAGATCCTATTGATTTACCAGACTATCAAGTTGCTCCTTTATCTGCTTTAGAACAACAAGGAATTACAGCTGCGGGACAGACAGGTGTTGGAGCACCAACTGTTGGTGCAGGTATTGGATCAATCTTAAACGCAGCAACTCCGGTTGGGCAACAACAAATTAGTCAATATTTAAACCCTTACCAACAATACGTAACTGACGAAATTGCAAGACAAGGACAAATGATGCAAAACCAATTAGGTGCCAAAGCTATCGGAGCAGGTGCTTTTGGAGGTGGTAGAGAAGGAGTACAACAAGCAGAACTTCAAGGAAGAACATTATCAAACATTGGTCAATCTTTAGCATCTGGATTTCAAACTGCATTAGGAGCAGCACAAAGACAACAACAAGTAGGATTAGCTGCAGGACAACAACTAGGACAAATGGGTGCTCTACAACAACAAATGGCACAAGGTGATATCAATCAATTAATGGGTGCAGGCGGTGTTCAAAGACAACTTGCACAACAAGCACTCGATGCACAAAGACAATCTACATTACAACAACAATACGAACCTTATCAAAGAGCTGAGTTCTTAGCTAACTTGTATGCTGCAGGGCCTAAGTCTTCTTCTCAAGTTACCATGGGAACACAACCATCCACTAGTCCATTAGCTCAAGCTGTTGGAACAGGTATTGGTGCCTTTACAGCATTTCAAGGCGTTAACCCTAGTCAGGCTTAGGAGGCTGGATGTCACTTAACAAAATTTTAAACAGACCCTTGTTTAGAAAAGAGGCACTTAGAAAAGGTGCACTTAAAACTATTAATGCAAACGTAGGAGTTATGGTTGGGCAACCTACTACTCCTGCCCCTACTCCTGCTGTGGTTCCAGGACAGGGTGTCTATTCACGAGTAAATACACAAAGGTTTGGTCCACCAAAACCTACTAGAATGCAAAACTTTATGAGAAACCCAGTAGTAAGATTTGGTAAAACAATGTTTAATATCCCTGCTGCAGGTGGATATATTGCTGGAGATAAAGTTGGACAAGCTTTAGGTATCGGTGAATTAGGACGAGTACCTTTTGGTTTAGCTGGAAGTTATGCAGCAGCTAAAGCATTGCCTACTTTAGCA
>Ga0213865_10000928_pt1 | contig 19342 bp, 14 predicted proteins | sample PICome_6_FD_160100 | JGI IMG/M metagenome (GOLD analysis project Ga0213865, IMG submission 160100) | Coastal seawater microbial communities near Pivers Island, North Carolina, United States - PICO282 | ecosystem: Environmental > Aquatic > Marine > Coastal | place: USA: North Carolina...
AACGTGAGACAGATACAATGGACACGTTCATCGATTCATCGTGGTACTTCCTGCGCTACACCGACGCCTTGAACGACGAGGAATCCTTTGCCAAGGCGGTGGCCAACCACTGGATGCACGTTGATTTCTACTGCGGTGGTATTGAGCACGCTCAAATGCACCTCATTTACGCCCGCTTTATGACCAAGGCTCTGCGAGACCTCGGTCTCGTTGACGTCGACGAGCCGTTCAACGAATTGCTCTGCCAAGGGATGGTCAACAAGGCAGCCCCGTTTTGCCAGCCGTGTGGCATCACCCTCTCGACCGCCCACGAGGGTCAACCCTGCCCACATTGTGGGAGCGAACTCGGGTCTCGGTCTGCCAAGATGAGCAAATCGTTGGGCAACACCGTCTCCCCTGAGGACATGATCGCCCGCTATGGGGCCGACACCGTCCGCCTGTTCATCCTCTTTGCAGCAAACCCGACAGCTGGCATGGACTGGTCTGATGCGGCGCTTGACGCCAACCACCGAGTGATGGTGCAAATGCGAGGCATGCCGGAGCAACTGCTGGCTTGGTCCGAAACCGATTCGCCCATGGACGGTTGGCTGGAAGCTCGCTTCACCCAGCGCGTGCAGGCATTCATGGAAGCCATGGAGACCTATGATTTGCGTCGAGCAGTGGAGATTTCTCACTACGAGGTCATCAAAGACATCAACTGGTACATGCGACGAGGCGGTCAAAATTTGGAGGTTGCACGACGTTGGCTCCCTTCTTGGGCTCAGATGGTTTCGGTGTCAACGCCCCACCTCGCAGAGGAATGGTGGGCTGCATTGGACGGCACAAACGGGTTGGTTGCAGGCAGCACGCTGACCATGCCCGACCCGTTGTCCGAGGCACAACAAACCCTCCTCGATGGGGAACAGTACATTCGCGAAGTTTTGGAACAGGCTCGAAAGGTTCGCGTGGTGGCCGAGCGCCATCTCGGCCAGCCAGCGACCGAAGCCACCTTTGTCATCTCACCTTCGTGGAAGCGTAGCATGGCACAGGCGGCGTTGGAGTTCATGCAGGATGGCGGCCATCCCAAACAGTTCATTCCAGTTCTCCAAGAACTTCCGTTGGCGCAAGGTGAGCGAAAAGGCGAGATGCTGGGCTTCTGGGGCAAGAAAATGCTGCCTCAGGTGTTCAAATGGGATGATGCATCAAAGGCCATGGTTGCGTCTTCGCTTGATGAAACCGCCGTTCTCGTTGCTGCTCAGGCGTTCATCGCAGAGGAACTTCAACTCACCACCGTTCATGTGGTCCTCGGAGAAAGCGAGGGGGACGGCACCGGACGAGCCGCCTCAGCCATGCCGCTCTCTCCGGCGGTTGTGTACGCCTGATCAGGCCTCTTCGTCCATGACAGGACGGGGCGGCGGTGCCGTGATGTTCTCGGGTTGCGTCTTCGGTAGCGGGGGGCCCGGTCGCTGCGCGTTGGTGTACACCGCATACACGATGACTGCACCGGCCAAGAGGAAAATGATGGTCGAAGCGCTCAGGCCACCTTCGTCGGTTTCGCCTGCAGGGTTGACGACCGCAGCCTCACAGCCTCGTTCGTCCACCACGGCGTCCACCGGCGTGTTGCCACAGAAGTCGTAGGCGTTGACCACGCCATCGTTGTCGTCGTCGAGTTGATATTCACTGCATCCATTTGATGAGGCGGTTTCCTCGGGATTGGTGTTCGGGCATCGGTCCAACGGATCAAGGACCCCATCTTGGTCGTCATCGTCATCCTCCACGGCATCGATGCAACCGTCCCCATCGTTGTCTTGGCCGGGCTGAGCAGGTCCGATCAGGCCACGTGGGCATCGGTCCATCGGGTCGTTGATACCGTCTTGGTCGTCGTCGTTGTCTTCGAGGTCGTCGTGGCACCCGTCCCCGTCGTTATCAAACAGCGAAGCATCGCTCCCCCAGTTCTTTTCACCCATGGGGCATGCATCGTTGACGTCCAACACCGAATCGTCGTCATCGTCTTCGTCTGTGGTTTCGTCAAGACACCCGTCGCCATCATAATCGTTCCAAGAGAAGGAAACCCAAGACTGGATGTCATTGGGGCAGTTATCGTCGGGAATGGAGATGCCGTCGCCGTCCTTGTCGGCGTCGCAAGCATCGCCGATGCCGTCGTTGTCGAGGTCGGCTTGGGTTGGGTTGGCAACTGCAGGGCAATTATCGGCCTGATCAACGAAACCATCCTCGTCGTTGTCCTCATCCGAGCATCCGTCCGATTCAATGTCGTTTTCTTCGGTGGAGACCCACCCAACCGGGCCCTTCGGACACAGATCGTATTCGTCAAAGATGCCATCCTCATCGTCATCCAAATCTTCGGTGATGTCTCGACACCCGTCGTTGTCGTGGTCGGACATGCTGTTGGCTGCCCACCCGACATCACCCGTCGGGCAACCGTCATCGCTGTCAAGCACACCATCGCCGTCCACATCGTCGTCGCAAACATCGCCAAACGCATCCCCGTCGAGGTTGGCTTGGTCGTTGTTGGCAAGACCGGGGCAGTTGTCAAGCCCATCCAGCACACCGTCAAGGTCCAGGTCGGTCTCGTACAGCCATACACCCATGTCGTAATGGTCACGTTGCTCGAACGGATGAGCACCATAGGCGCCATCACCGTTGGAAATGAAGGAAATGACCGGTGAGCCGGTTGCGCTCATGCTGAGTGTGTCGGGAAGGTCGTCGCCCTGTCCTCCGGCTGAGATGGCCCAGTCCCACGAACTGTTGGCTTGCCGTCGTCCGATGAAGAGGTCATGGTGGTTCCCGTCGTTCAGGCCGTCGATATCGGTGAGGGTGAACTCGCCCAACACGAGTGTTCCCGTGGTTTTCCCGAGGATGAGCGAATCGCCTTGTTCCGTCAGATGAATCGCCACGGCGTGGTCCGCTGCTCCACCGCCAAACGCCGTTGCGTGCAGCCACTCACCTTGCGGGGAAATGTGAGCTTCGAAGAAATCGACCCACACCGAAGGGGGAAGTTCAATGTCGCCGAAGGTCATGTTTTGCAGGAAATCCCCGACCACGGCGACTCCACCGTCATGGCGGCCATCACAGTCGGTGACGATTGAGTCGCCGGAGCCACCGGCGCCCGTAGCCCAAAGCCAACCGCCTGAATTGTACTTGGCCACAGCGACATGTGAGGTTCCGTCGGTGATGAGTTCATTTTCACCGAAACTCACGAGTTGGAGGAATGAGGTTGCAAAGTAGGTTTCACCGTTGTAGTCCGCGCACAGCGAACCCGTGTTTTCGATGTTCTGGCTGGAGAACACCGTGTGCATATGTCGATGGTTACCGGTGCTGTCCAGCACGATGATAGCAACGGAGTCCTCTGAGAGGCTGCCAGGAGCCAGATCCTCGCCGGAGGTCAGCGAATCCCGATGAAGGAGTGCCAGATGCACTTCGTCGTTGGGACCAACCATCATGTCCACCACCGAAATTTGGTATGGATTGGAGAAACTCGTTGCCCACATCCATTCACCAGTGGAGGTCATGCCAGCCACGAAAACAGCGTTTTCGTGCTCGTCGGCAGATTTGTTGATCGGCGAGAGATCGCCAAGCGTCATGTTGCATTCATCGCCCTTGGTCATGTCACAAAACGTGCCGGCGATGATGATCGTCCCATCGCTCATGCGGTCCATGGCTTCGATGCCGTCGAGCCCACTGCTCGTACCGGCGAGGGTTTCGGTCCACGTGCCGTTCTCATCGATCCATGCCAGGAAAAAATCAATCCCAAAACTTGAATCACGGCTCGAAAAGCCCACAACGTCGCCGTGGAAGTCAACATTCTGTTCAAACATGCCGCCCACGAGCATGCTACCGTTGGGCAAGGGAACCATCCCTTGGACTCGCTCGTAACTCGCTCCTCCGGCGCTGGCCAACCATCCGCTGGTGTTTTCTGCCGAACTTAGGCTCTGCTCGGCTTGATTCAGCCATGTCTCACCACCGTTTCCGCCGGTCAGGGAAAACGGGGAAAGCAACATCATGCTCACCGCCAAGAAAGGAAGGATGCCGTTGATTCTCACGGCATGACCAGTGTGCCTCCGCATAAGAACCCCTCGTGTTTCCGTTTGGGGGTGGTTGGGGGAGCCTTCATTGAGTGTCGCCAGCGAGGAAAGGACATGGGTGATGGTTCACAGCCGCATCGGCGGCAGCAACAACGACGTGGGACCTCATCCAAACGCCGCTATGGCGGACCGAAGCGAGTTCAACAAATGGAGCGATTTGCAGCCGATGTCGCTTCGATGAATGCCGATGCAGAAGCGCGATTTGACCGCACCCCCCTCCCCATGGCGTTTCCCAAAGACATGGAACCTCCTCGTACATTCCATCTCTCGTGGACGCCCCAGCCGGTACCGCTGAAGGCCGAGGAGCGTGTCGCCTCCTTGGTGGTCAAGCGCGGAGATTTTGGTTGGCTCAGTGATGAGCGGGTTGACGTTATTGCGGCCCAAGTTGAATCCGAGCAAATGAACCTGGACCAAGCCCTCTCTCTCCGTTCTGCCCTTCTCCAGCAAAAGACCGTGTATTCGCATCACCGGCTGAAGTCAAAGGCTCGTGAACTTGCACGCCTCTATCGGGAAGGTACGTCCGTTGTCGAGCTATCAAAGACATTCGATTTCCCTCCCGTCAACATTTTCCGTGTCGTCCTCGAAGCGATGGGATGGTCAAAAAAACGCATCAAGGAAAGCCTACGAAACCCCTCATCGATGAAGCAGCGGGAGCGAGAGGAATTTGAAATGGCAGAAGCCGTGGATCGTGTCTCAAGCGTCGACCAGTCCGAGACCCAAGTCAAAGCCGACCTCTTTGAAGACATCCTCGCCGATTGGTTCGAAGCACAGGGCATTCGTCTGCGTCGACAACCGGAGATGGTCAAGGAGCAGTCCGAACTGCTTGGTCGCCCCGTGCGAACGCCCGACCTGTTGTTTTTGGATCACGTTTACATCAACGATCAGCCTGTCGCGTGGATTGATGCCAAACACTTCTACGGTGCCGACGTTGAATTCCAACGAAAGAAGATGAAGAAGCAAATGAATCGCTACATTGAGGAATGGGGCAGTGGAGCGATCATGTTCCGGCATGGATTTTCAGAAAACCTGTTCCTGCCTGGTGTTCTGATGCTTGACGCCAGCCCCATCGACCTTTCTCGACTCAATTCAAATGACTGACCGGTGAAATGCTTGTAATGAGACAGGCGAATCCACGTTGACGAATGCGTTCTCCAAGGTCGTCCAACACCGCTGAGGGGAGTCCTTCATCCAACGACCGCGGGAGCACCGCCACCGAACTGCCGAGCATGCAAAGACGCACCGCCATGGAAGATTGCCATCCACCCTCCTGAACTGCTTCAAGGACGTGGCGGCGTATGCGCGCACGTTCTTTTTCATCCAACATACCTGAGGCAGTGGCGAACGTTCTCGATTCCAACAAGAGGTCGCTCCAACGATCGTCCGACCACGGGCGAGCGGCGAGCGCCGATACGCCGGCCTCTCCGGCAGCGGTGATGGATTGCTGCCACGCTGGGTCATCGATGTAGGTGGACGTGTGCCGCTCCTCAAGTGGGTCCCACGCCAGCAGGACCGGTACGTTGGCTTCGAAAGATGTGGCGTGTCCTGGCCATCCCGGTGCACCAGGTGCCAGCCTCAATTCAACACCGCCTACCGAGGCTCCCAACACATCACCAAGTCCGGCTCCATGGGCGCGTTCAATGCGGTGAGCGATTTTCAGATATTGCGTTGGGCGCCCTCGTCCAGTGAGGCCGTGAATCACCCGCCCTGCAGCAATGAGGCCCGCGGCAGACATGCCGAACCCTTGGCTGGTCGGGCATTCGAGGGAAACACGCATCTCGACGTGTTCGTTAGGGCGCAAGAGTGTTGCATCATAACACGCTTCGATGAAATCAAGGTAGAGGTCCACCCGTTCGAGGTGTTCGCCGTGCATGTTGACGACCGTTACGGTGGAAGGCTTCGGTTCGTGTTGGTTAACCCGAGGGTCGGGTACCTCCCCTGCCATGGGCTCATGGCTGGAGACCTTCTTGCGATGAAGCGTCCCCGTGATCTCCACGCCGTGGTGAATGGAGAACCCTGCGCCTTTACTGCCCTGACTTCGCTTCAAGGTGGTGGATTTGTCAACCGTGAAGAGGAGGGTGATGTGGCCACCGCAGCGATGCGTAACAGTGGTCATCCCTCCAAGCGAAGGGGCAACGGCTGATGAATGCCGCGCTGGTTCAAGCCAAAGCGGAAGCCAACTCTTCGCTCAGGTTGTTGAAACGGTTCTTCAGCTCATCAAGGGCCATGTTGAAGGCCGTGACCGGGTCAAGACTTCCGTCGGTTTCGTAGGAAAACACGTAGGCACCTTCTACGGGCTCGAGGGTGATGGCGTCGTCAAAAGCTTCCTCTCGACCGGTACCTTCGCCCACTTGGTGGAGTGCCTTTTCAAGGTCCATCACGTGGTTGACGTTGGTCAATTTCTTGTCCTTACCGAACAGCTTGGCGTCGATGGCCGTGCCGTCAGAGGTGGTCAGGCCGAGGTCAAACAGCACGCTGGCCTTCTTCGGCTTGTTGAGGACGGCCACACGGTGCGGTCGGAAACCAACGGCGGCCACGGGGGACCACTTGGCGTGGTCTCGACCACGGCCGAGCACGGCAAAGGCATAGAATTCCAAGAACTGGCCCTTGGACAGGACGGTCAGTGGGATTTGCTTGTGCTCGTCTCGGATGTCGAAAACGGGGTCGGAGATGGTGGTGATGTCGCCGGCGTAAACGGTCTTGAATTCCTCTTCGGCGTCAGCGGATGGACCGCGAGCAGAAAGGGTGTAGAGCACCTGGCACATGGGGCAGCCCTTGTCCTTCTCAACAACATCTTGGCAGTTAGCGCATTCTTTGGGGAAGACCAATCCTTCATCGAGGTTGGTGGGGATGGGGATCATAGCCAAGCGGTGAGCAAGCACTTCGTCAGGAAGGACGTTCACCGATTCCACGACTTCGCCTTTGTTGTCCTGCGTGACACCTTGGGAAAAGTCCACGCGAGTGATGGCGAGTTTGGGAACATCGGCGATCAGCGCTCGACGAATAGCGTTGACCTGTGAAGCGTCGGTCTCGCTGATGAGGATACGAATCTCGTGACCTTGAGGCCAGCCTTCAACAATCTCGGTCTTCATGTTTGTTCAACTCCTTCATCAGACACGACGGCCACGTCGGCCGCCCTTTTTCTTGGTACCATCGTGTGCGATGGGGGTGACGTCTTCGATGCGGGTGATGGTCATGCCAGCACGGGTCAAGGCTCGAATGGCAGCTTGGGCACCAGGGCCTGTGTTGTTGGAGAGGTTGCCGCCGGGAGCACGGTACTTGACGATGAGTTCGGTGAACTCCTTGTCTTTCAGTGCGTCAGCCATGCGTTCGGCAGAACGGGTTGCAGCAAACTGGCCGCCCTTGTCCTTGCCAGCCTTGACGACTTCACCGCCGTTGCAGGTGGTGATGGTCTCGGCACCGGTCAAATCGGTGGCCGTCATGAGGATGTTGTTGTAGGAGCTGAAGATGTTGACAATGGCTTTGCGGGACATCACTCATCGCCTCCTTCAACGGCTTCGTTGGAAGCTTCTGCAGCCTCACGAACTTCTTCAGCGAATTCAGCTGTGGCTTCTGGACTGACGTCTTCGTCTTCGTAGTTGGCAGCCTCGCGAACGCCCTCGATGGCTTTTCGAATGGGGTGGTTGGGGTCGTTGAGCGGGGAAGCAGGGTGATAGCGGAGTTCGCCCTCTTCGTCTCGGCTCACGGCGTAGGAAGGAATGGTGATCTTCTGGTCGCCGATGCAAATCTGGCCGTGTGTGACGAGTTGGCGAGCTTGCTTCATGGTGCAGGCCAGGCCCTTGTAGTACACTTGGGCTTGGAGGCGTCGGTTCAACACGTCTTCTGTGCTGAGAGAGAGGATGTCGCCAAGTTTGGCGTCGGATTCGATGAGCCCCTTGTGGTGAAGGGAGCGGAGCAAGTCTTCGCGTTCTCGCTTGCCATGGCCTTCGGTGGTGTCGACGTTTCCAATCAAGCGCATGGCTTGACGTCGGTGTCGACGAAGTTGCGACTTGGCCTTCCAAATCTCCTTCATGTTCTTGAGACCGTGGTTGCCTTGAATGGCATGCTCTTCTTCAATTCGGTCAGCCTTCCAGGGGTGAGAAGGCGTGTCGTACTTGGGTCGTGAAAACTTTGGCTCTCCCATGCTGATTCCTCCTCATCACTTCTTTCGGCTGACACCCAAGGTGAGGCCGCCACGACCGTTGGAACGTCCGCGCTGACCACGAACCTTGTTGCCGGAGGCGTGTCGAACGCCTCGGTAGCACTTCATGGTTCGAAGACGGTTGATGTCGTCTTGGAGCGAGAATCGGACTTGTTGTCCGGTGAGGTGAATCTCGTTGCCAGTCTCAAGGTCTCGCTGTCGGTTGAGCATCCAGAGCGGAACGCTTTCGGCGTAGGATTCGATGGCCAAACGGAGTTGCTCTTGCTGGTCGGTGTCGAGGAAACCGGCAAGGGCGTAGGGGTCAAACCCGGTGTTCTTGCAAATCTGGATGGCGGTACGAGCACCGACACCCTTGACCGAGGTCAAGGCCGTTGCCAGCGGCTTCAAGCCGTCCATGTCCGTATCTGCCATTCGCAGAATGTAAGAAAAGTCATCACCAAGGTCCTCATCCTTTGGTCGTGCCATACCGTTCACCTCAACGTTAACACCACAGTGTCAAGCATCCCTCCGACCAACCTCCCATATATCAAGACCGCGATGACGACATTCGCGCCACTGAGCCGCGAAACCGCTTCAAATCGGGGTTGGTTCATCCAACGTGTTGGGAGAAACACACAGCAAGAGGACCTCGCCGTGGGGGTGGCGGGCGACAAAACCGACTCGGCCGCCACGCCTGCGCTTGAGTTGTCGGTCGAGCGAACCTTGCAGTTTTGGCTGCAACGCCGGGTCCAATTCAAAGCGCAACTTCACCGAGGATAATCGGTGTTCAAGGGCGACGGCCACCAACTGGTCAACCGTCGTTTCATCCAGCGGGAAGGGGAGAAGTTCAACCACCTTGCCCGTGGCCTGGACGAGTTGATGGTCGCTCGATTGCAAGTTGAGCGGATGTTCATGATGGAGTTGAGGCCGCCGCCCCTCAAGTGTGGCCCAGCGCCCCACATCTCCCGGCGCGACGCGCTCCAGCCAGTCAACCATTAAACCGCTCTCGAGCAGAGCAGCGTCAAGGATGCTGACGTATTCATTTCGTTGTGGTGGATGATGGCGCTCTGACAGCTCGGTGGCGTCTGCTATGGACCTGAGGATCACCGGTTGGTCGGCCATCGAAGGAGGGACACGAACAAAACGACGTGTGGCGTTCGGGTCGGCCACACCACCAAGCCAGAGCGCCAGCCGATCCACGCGACCTCGGCCCCGAGAGGTCCACTCCCATGTTCTAGCGACGCCCGGCCAGGTGCTGTCAACAATCGTCTCGACTTCTGCTCGCTGGGTGGCGGTCAGCCGGGGCGAGAGGTCGAGCAGCACCGCTGGCCCTGCCTCAGACGAGGCGAAATGCGGTGCCCAAGCAGTCAATACGCTGTGCAGGGGGGGCTGCATCTCCTCGAGGGCGTGCGTCCGACTGTTTCTCGGTCGGGCTGGGTCCAGGTGGAGGAAGGCCACGGTGGTCCACGGCTCGTCCAACGATTTCAGGACGCCCACGGCATCGGTCCCGTCACCGCTAATGATGCGGCTGGCGAGGTACCATTCCTCGCTGCTGCCCCGACTGTGCTCGACCACCGAACGCACATTGACGGCGCTGGCCCTTGCCCGTTCTTCGGCCAACTCAACCCCAAGCACCGGTCGTTTCAGAGCCGTTCCATAGGCCGCGAGTTGGATGCCACTTCCACAGGCGCAATCGACGACCCACCCATCCGGGAGGTTGTGCCGACTGACCATGCCTGCACGGAGCGCAGCAACCTGCCAGGGGGTGGCCAACGGCCGTCCTTCGTTGGCATGGTAGAACACCAACCCGTGTGGGGCTGTGGAATCTTGCGCCTGCTCAACCAGTCCTTCAGCGGTGGTTTCAATTGGTGCGAGGCTCCGATGCAACGGACCACCTCACAATGCCACGATGTCGGACCGCGTCAAGAGCGATTCAAACGGAATGCCGGCTTCGGCGAACGCCGCTTCAGCCCCCTCTTCTCGGTCAAGAATGCTGATGACGCCGACGACCCGACATGCGGTGTCCTGATGAATACGATCAACGGCGACGATCGAGGACCCACCGGTGGTGGTCACGTCCTCGACGATGACCACGTTCCCGCCCCCTTCCAACGAAGTACCTTCAATGCCGGGGGGGTTGTTGGTTTTCCGTCCACCTCGGCCTTTCGGGTTCTTTCTCACCATGAATCCGCGCAGATCGCTGGGTGCGTGAGGTGAAGTCACCACGATGGCGGTGAGGGGAACAGCGCCCAACTCAAGACCTCCCACGAGGGAAGCCTCCATGGCGTGGATGCGAAGATTGAGCAATTCCCCCATGATACCGGCAGCTTCGGGGTGCATCATCACCGGTTTGGTGTCGAAGAACCATCGAGATTTGCGGCCGCTGGCCAAGGTGAATGCCGCCTCATGCCCACCGTCGAGGAAGGCCAAGTCATGCACCAACTCGGCCAGCCTTGACCATCGCTCGTGATTGCGAACGGTGTCGTGAACGCCCATGTTCGCCACCTTGGTGGTCACGACATGAACTTTCCTTCTCTCACACGGCCATCCATCGCTACCGAGGTGATGATAAAGGGTCGGCATGAACACAATCCGAGCGAACATGAGCCAAACGGACGAGGGCGTGAATTTGGGGGCAAAAAACCCCCTCATCGGCGTCGACGTTGAGCGTTTGGAGCGTGAGATGACCACGTACCACCAATGGCTCGATGAACGCGCCGATGACGCCTACCGCATCGCCGAACAAGCCCGGCAACAGGGCCTTGACCACAAGAAAAGGGTGGAAATTCCACGGGCTTCTGACCTGGCTGGCCGAACGGAAAAACTCCTCATCGAGCATCTCGAAGGCTACGAAGTCGCCGACGATATTCGCAACCTGCTGGACGAGCACGACCGCGAAACCACCTCGATCATCATCGCACAGTCCGTTGCACGTGGGTTCCGAGATTCGGGCTATGATTTGGAGAAATCCATCGATGTTGGGCTACGTGTAGGTCTGGCTGTGTTGACCGAGGCCGTTCTTGTGGCTCCGTTAGAGGGGATCAGTGAGGTTCGATTGCTCAACAACATCGATGGCTCACAGTTCGTCTCAGTCCATTTTGCAGGCCCCATTCGCGCTGCAGGCGGAACCGCTCAGGCGCTGGCCGTTCTGATTGCGGACATGATTCGCCGAGAACTCAACATCGGCCATTACCAGCCCACGGACCCCGAAGTGGAGCGCGTGAAGGAAGAATTTGGCCTCTACCGCGGCAACCTCCAGTACCGACCATCGCCACAGGAGATTGACGAAATCGTCCGGGCATGCCCGGTGATGATCAACGGTGAATCCACTGAGCGCATTGAATGCGCTGGATACGGCAACGTCAGAAACATCGACGAGGCAAGAATTCGTGGCGGTGTCCTTCTGGTCATCGGCGAAGGCATGTGTTTGAAGGCCCCCAAGATTCAGAAACACACCGAACGCTTGAACATGCCTGGGTGGGATTTTATCGCTCAGTTCGCCGCTCGTGGAAAGGAAGATGATGACCCCGGGAAAGCCACGTTCAAGAGTCAACAAATCCAACCGATTACCAAGTTCATGAAGGACATCATCGCCGGGCGTCCGGTGTTTGGAGGCCCACTTCAGCCCGGTGGGTTCCGCCTTCGCTACGGTCGCGCACGCCCTTCGGGTTTGGCGGCGGCCTCCACCAACACCGCTTCCATGTTGGCGCTTGATGATTTCATCACCATCGGGACCCAGATGAAAATCGAACGTCCCGGAAAGGCCTGCGCCATCACGCCTTGCGACGAAGCCGAAGGCCCGTGGGTGGTGTTGGAGGACGGCCGATTCTTGCGGATCGATGACCCCTCTTCCTATGCCGCCCTTCGCCATCGTGTCAAACAAGTTTGGGACAACGGCGAGTTGGTCATTGGCTATGGGGAATTCATGGAGAACAACAAGCGGCTCGTCCCGGCCGGCTACACGATGGATTGGTGGGCCAGCGACATGCTCGACAACCTCGTCAGCGAGGACGACGTCGCTACGTTCCTCGAGGTGTTGGGCGAGAACAGGTCCGAATGGCCCCTTGGTGCACCGGGCCTTCCGCCCACGGAGGCAGAAGATAGCCAAGCCCAGTTTTGGGTTCGATGCGACTGGCATGAACGCCTGCGTCAATGCGATTTGTCATGGACCCAAGCGCATCGCTTCGCCCGCCGATTTGCCACATCATTACCCCCACCCCACAACCCTTGGTTCAAGGACCTCCCACTCGAATGGCTTCCGGCATTGCTGCGGCAGATTGAATCCTCCATCATTGAGGCACAACCGGTCGATGGTGAAGCCCCGGAAGGGGCCCGTCCCTCGCCGAGTCAACGAAGGCTCCGCATGCCGGGTGGGGCTCGAAATTGGACGCCACAGAAGATGGAGGAACTGGAACCAGAATCGCTTCCACCCCTTGACACCGTTCAACCCCCGGGGCCAACGGTCGAACTCGAAGCACCGATCATGTCAAACGCACTTCCTGAGGGCTGGGCCCTTCACCAACACGGGATGGTCAAAGGCGCCATGATGCTGCTTGGTCTTCCTCACCATCACGAAGGCGACGATGTTGTGGTTTCAGCAGGCTGGGAAGCCCTTCTTGAAGGCCTTGGCTTCTCTTTTGAAGGGGAAAAGCCACTGCGAACGAAGAACGCCCAACACCTTGCGGCAGAACGAATCCACGCGCTTCAACAGGCCAGGGAGGTCTTGAATGAGGAACGGGCTCGAAAAGGGGCTCTTGAGAAGGAGCGCGCCACCATTCGAATCGCTGCAGAAACCGGTGCTCGACAGCGAGGCTTGGGCATTGCAGAGACCGACCAGGTGGGCCGGGATGCAGCGGCCTCGGTTCCAGATAACGGACCTCGCGACCCTGCTGCATACCTCGCCGCCCAACGGCTGGAAGACGAACACGCTGTTGAGGGTATCATGGTGCTGGTTCGGGCTCTCTCAGACCTTCGTTGGGAACACAGTGCGCCCGTCAGGGTTGGTTGCAGAATGGGGCGACCCGAGAAGGCAGCACCTCGGGTCATGAACCCGATGACGCATTCCTTGTTCCCCATCGAATTGAACGGTGGAAACCAACGCCTGCTCAACCACGCCATCGATAAGCGAACCATTCGCGTCCAACTCGGCCGACGAACCTGCTCAACCTGCGGTCAAGAGTCCCCTTACCTGCGTTGTCATCACCGAGCAGTCGATGCCCACGGGGAGGGCAAAGCCGGCGAAACCTGTGGTGGCCCAACCACCGCCAATCCAACAAAACCGAACGCTTACCGGCGGGGCGAGGTCCAATCGGTACGCGTCGACGAAATGGTGGAAGACGCTCGCATTCGCCTGGGGATTGACCGCCTACCCGCTCAGGTCAAGTGCACGAAGAAATTGAACAGCCGTGATCAAACACCGGAAGCCATTGAGAAAGGCATTCTACGGGCGAAGCACCAATTGCCTGTGTTCAGGGACGGCACGGTTCGTTACGACATGAGTGATGTTCCAACCACGCACTTCACCCCCCGAGAGATTGGTGTTCCTTGGAAAACCCTGCACGGCCTGGGCTATACGCACGATTATCGGGGGGCGGCTCTTGAGGACGACGAACAGATGCTCGAGCTCTTTCCACAGGATTTCATTGTCGCCAAGGGGGCGGCCGATTTCCTGCTTCGCACGGCCAAGTACATCGATGAATTGTTGGTTCGATTCTACAAGATGGAGCCGTACTACAACGCCGACAAGGCCGATGACCTCGTCGGCCACCTCATCTGTGCCCTGGCGCCTCACACCAGTGGCGGCGTGCTCTCTCGCATCATCGGATGGGCAGATTGTTCAGGCGGCTATGCTCACCCCCTGTTCCATGCCGCGAAGCGTCGAAATTGTGACGGGGATGAGGACGCCATCATGCTGCTGATGGATGGTCTTCTCAATTTCAGTCGAGACATCTTGCCCGCTAACCGTGGTGGCCAAATGGATGCTCCCCTGGTCCTCACCACGCGATTGAACCCAACGGAAGTTGACAAAGAGGCTCTGAACGTTGATTCAGCATGGTTCTACGAGCGTGATTTCTACGAGGCGACCTTGAGCCAGCCCCACCCTAAGGACATTCAAGAGCGCATGGATTTCGTTGAACGTCGGCTTGGCAGCGTCGCGGCTGTTCGTGGGTACGGCTACACCCATGGTTGCCATGCCATTGACCAAGGCCCCGCCCTATCGGCCTACAAAACCCTCGAGACGATGATCGACAAGATGAACGGGCAATTGGCCCTCGGTCATCGCTTGCGCGGCGTGAACGTTCGTCAAGTGGCGTCAAGCGTGGTGCGCTCTCACTTCCTTCCGGACCTTCGCGGCAACCTTAACGCGTACGGTCGACAAAAAGTCCGCTGCCTCAAATGCGCTCATTCCTACCGCCGAATGCCCATTTCTGGCAGTTGCATTCAGCCCAAGAAAGAGACCGGCAGAGGTCTGTCTCGCATGGGTGTAACCAAGGCAGAGGGCGGGCTGTGCAACGGGAATTTAGCGCTCACGGTATCGGAGGGTGCGGTTCGAAAGTACATCGAAGTCATGCGTTTCGTCATGGACCATTACGGCGTGGATTTGTACACTCGGCAAAACGCCGAATGGCTGGCTTCCAGCGCTGACTCCCTGTTTAACAACGACCGGGCAAAGCAACTCTCGCTGTCGGACTTCTTGTGATCAGCGCAACGGTTCCCGCCAAGGTGAGTCCGAATCGTCCCAAGCCAACGAATTGTCTTCGTGTGAATAGCCAACCGGTTTGAAGGGCGCTTTTTGGTCTTGATTGACCGGTTGGGAGGTTGCACGACGAGCCAAGAGTGCGCGCACACCTTGTTCGCCCCAGGCAAGGAGGACCAACAACGTCGTGAGCACAACATGACCAATCGCTTGCACAGCTGCAAGCGGCTTGAGTTCGAGTTGTTGCTCGACCGAGATTCCCTCGTCGACGATGGTTTCGATGGTGTAGGTCCCGGGGTCGAGTTCACCGGCCCATACCGGGACTTCCTCGGAGAGGGTGCCCGTCCAGGCGTGCACCGTGGTTTCGTTGTTGAGCTTGATGGCGTAGCTGACGTTCCCATCGTTCAACGAGGTGCTCGAGAACACGGTTGCGAAGGACGCAGGGATGGGAGATGAAGAGCCAAACACTGGAGAAATGTTGACCTCCCGATAGGGTTGGAACTGATCTTCAGCATTGATTTCATTGGGGGCGGATTGTCCTGCAACATTGAGCCATAGGACGTTGACCAAGACGACGGCCACGACCCAAAGAAACACGGTTTGCCACGACCATGTTCGCTCCATGGACCATGGTCACAAGGTATTCCTCTTAGCCTTATGTTCACCTTTCACGCCAATGGTCAACGACGACGGTCGACCCAATCTTGGTCGATGAGTTCCAACACACGAGCCATCCAAGCCAACTTCGAAAGCTTTCGTTCAGGGTCGGTTGCCCCCGACCACGGGCCCACCCGGTCGGTTGAATATCCCACAAAGGAAATGCGTTCTTTGGAAATACCCAAGGCCAAAAGAAAGCAGGCTGCTCGATCACCGTCGGTGAATCCACCGATGTTGTACATGTCCTCGTACTGATCATCACACTGGTGGGTGAGCACCAAGGGAATGCCGCCCGACGAGGACCAACGTTGGAGACAGGCTTGCCATGTTTCCATGTTGTCTCCATGGGCGTGCACCACCAGCGGAATGCGCCGTTCAACCGCTCTTGACAGGTGCGGCTCACCGTCAAGGTCGGACACCACACACACCACCTCTACCCGGTCCAAACACGCTCCGACTGCTCCATCGGCGGCGACGAAGACGGTGCCTTCTTCCCATGCTTGTTCGAGGTCATCTTCACGGACGCCTGCACCGACGAGCACGATGTGTTGGGCTTGCTTGAGGGCGTCGTGAATGTTCTCTAAGGTCGCTGCACGAGCCAAAGGCGTCCAGCCGCACGTGTTGCCCATCGGATGATGATTGCAGGCCTCGCGTAGCATGGCAGCACTTCGCTGGTCCGCCTCATAGCCCCAGCCAAAATGGGCTCTCACCTCGTGCTGGACAGCCATCAACGATGGAGGAACAACCAGCCTCATGAATCAAGTGGAGCGGCTTCAGGTCAAGAACTCCACCCAATGTGGAACTTCATAATCCGTGGCCCCGTCCTCCCACCATGCCCGTCCCCCCCTCTCCGCCTTCCATTGCGGATGAGGTCACGCTGGCCCGCTACCCGTTCCTGCCTCAAGCCTCGGATTGGATTCGAAACATGGCTGTGCGGCACAGCATTGACCTGAACGAATTATTGGAAGGAACATGGATGGAACAAGCCCGTCAGCGGGCGCGCATCCGTCTCATCGACTCGGTGCAATCCAAAGAGGGCGTTCAAGTGGTCGGGGGTGATATCCACACCGAGGAAGGGCGTCTCATTGAGGCGTTTTCTTTCTACTACGCTCGCCTTGTGATGTGCGCCAGCGAAGACGAACGTCTCATCGCTCGGTGGGCCCAAGCCGAGGCGGCCAGAGCGGAGCAATTACTGATTCAAGACACCAGCAACCTGCCTGCTGTGGCCAACACATACCTGTCGGAAGTGGAAGCCGTGAGCGGTGCAGCCGTCGCTTCTCCCGCCGTTGCAGGGATGTCCATGCATCAACTCCGCCAGTCATCATCGCAAGAATGGCGGGTCGGCCTTGCTGATTTCATTGAGGTCTGCCCGAAAATCACCGGGAACCGATGGCGCTTACCGAACGTTGACATCGAGAACGGTTGGGTCAAACTTCACAACGAACGGCAATACGCCTCCTCCGCCAAACTCGCTAGGTTGCTGCGTGAGCGAATCAAGGCTGGCATTGAGGCCGAGGCCCTTGGGAAAATGGCGGAGGTCACGACCGACCTCGCCGTACGGCTGGCTGAACCCGTCGGGATGGTAAGAAACCTGATGGCCAACAAAGCCAGCGAAGCGATCGCTCTGGTTGGCGCTGAAGAAAGTGATTGGCCACCCTGCATGCAGAAGATCATCGCCGACCTCGCCGGTGGCGTGAACGTGAACCACTTTGGACGCTTATTCCTTGCATCGATGTCCGCTACGCTTGCACTGCCTCAGGAATCGTGCGTGAGTTTCTTCCGTGGTGCTCCAGATTTCAGCGAAGCCACCACATCCTACCAAGTTCAGCACGTGTACCAACACGAATACACCCCCGCCGGTTGCGGGAAACTCAAGGTGAATCACAACTGCCCTGTGCTCCCGGGTGATAACCGCACCTGCGATCAATCATGGATGGACCATCCACTCAAGTACATTCGTGCCACACAACGCTGGAAGCGGTTAACCGAACGGCCTGCATCCAGCGAGGCTTCTTCGAGTGATGACCCTGTAATCGGAAGCGACGCCAATTCCGAAGGTTGACCTTGTTCAAAGGCGTGTTCTCTAAATCAAATGATGACAGGGTTGGTCCATGGAGCGAGGCAAGGGGTCCGATACCGAACCCGTTTCACTTCCCCTCTCCTACCGATTCGTTCGTCGCTTCTATCGTTTTTTGACCAATGTTTGGTTCCGCGAAGTCGATGTTGTTGATGATGAACATCTTCCGCCCGAAGGTGGACGCTTGTACATCACGTGGCATCCAAGCGGGCTGATCGACCCCATGCTGATGACGGCAGTACTCCCAGGTCAGCTGACCACCGTAGCGAAACACACCCTGTTTCGAGTTCCACTGCTGAGTCGCTTGTTGAAGCTCTCCGGCGTCGTTCCTGTTGAGCGGGCCAACGACACCAGCGACCCGGATGGTGCCCGCCAACGAAATGCTGAGCGCCTCGCAGGCCTCGCATCGGGCCTTGCCCAAGGCAAAGACGTGCTGATTTTTCCTGAAGGCTCCACGCACAGTGGCTCGGATGTTCGCCGCGTTCGTTCTGGAGCGGCCCGAATCCTCTTGGCAGCCGTGCGCGAAGCCGATGCTGCAGGATTCCCAAGGCCCAGCGTTATCCCGGTCGGCCTTCACTACTCAGAGACACAACGATTTCGTGAACGGGCGGCCGTGGTGATCGAGCGCACGATGTCGCTCCCTGAAACGCCACCCCTCGGCCACGACCCTACCGAACAGGATCAACTCGACCGAGCATGGGTGGACGAAGTCACCGAACTCTTTGCTGCAGAACTCCATCGCGTGAACCACGCCAAAACCTCATGGGCAGAGCGAACACTCATCTGGCGCGGTCGAAGTTTGGTTTATGCTGAAAAACAGCGATTGGCAGGAGGCCAACTGACCAAACCTTCGTTTTCAGCCTCGGTGCTCGCCGCCCGCCGTTTACGAGCAGGTTGGGAGTTCATGGCCGAACATCGGCCCGATGAAACCCATCGCCTTGCTGAGCGTTGCCAAGACCATTTCAAAGAGCTGGAAAGCCGTGGAATTACGCCGTATGACGTGGATTCGCGTCCTGAGCGGCTCACGGCTCTGGCTTATGGAAAAATTTTCGTCCAGTGGCTTTGGGCGTTTTCGTGGATGTTGGGGTTGGTCACCTGGAGCGCCATTGCGGGGAATTTTGTACCCTACAAGGCCAACGGGTGGTTCAGCAACGCCATGAAACGACGGGAAATTGACTCCTCTGCTATCGGGTCGATGAAGGTCCTCTCCGCCATCGTGTTTTTTCCCATTTGGTGGGTGCTGGCTTCAGCCTTCATCACGTGGTCGTTGCTGAGTTCGGCCAGTCCGCTCAACGCCCTGCTGCTCTCGCATTGGTTGTTGCTCAGCATCACCAAATTGCCTGCTGCAGGCGTCTTCATCGTCTTCCTGCTCTGGTGGCCTATGTCTGCTCGGTTGCATCTCAAATTGTACGCCAGGCTGGTCGTTGGTGCTCAAAATCTGAGACGGTGGAATCGTTGGAAAGACGAGTCAAACGATTGGGCAGCGCTTGTCAAAGAACAGCGTCACTTGTCGGCCGAACTGGTGGACCTCGGAACTGCACTGGTGCTTCCCGGAGATCCTGATTGGGAGGACCCGCCCCCGGGTCAGGATGACGCGGATTCGGTGCGTTTCCGTGCTGCCAACACCACCGCCTGAACGCGGTGTCGAGCGGATTTTTTCACAAGGGTTTGAATGAAAGAAGCGCGGTGGG